>JAEEGK010005847.1_pt1 | contig 29753 bp, 21 predicted proteins | sample 8958771 | NCBI WGS metagenome assembly JAEEGK01 (sample SAMN16246547, study PRJNA631951) | gut metagenome | biome: gut microbiome; feature: rumen; material: SC-attached | host: Bos | place: Iran: Karaj | collected 2018-10 | reverse complement strand
GCGGTAGTTGTTCCGTCCGCTGATATAATCGGCGCTGCGGACGTGGGACTCGAAGGCCTTGCCGTCCGGAATCAGGATGGCCGTGCTCCGTACCGGAAGGGTCATCGTGCCGCCCGTGGCGAAGATCCACGATGCGGAGACGTCCACCTTCTGCGAGAATTGATGGTTGAGCGCCAGGTTTATGCTGTGTCTGCGGTCATATTTGTAGGGGAAGGGACGGCCCATGTTGATGGATCCGTCGGGGAACCAGCGGGCGCTCTTCGCCAGCGTATAGGAGATCCATCCCGTCGTCTTGCCGCCGGTCTTCTGGGCGAGGAACTCGATGCCGCGGGAACGGCCGCGTCCCATCTCGACCTGGGTCTCCCATTCATCGGAGTTGGCCAGGAAGACGACGCCCTGCTTGTATTCCAGCAGATTGTGCATCTCCTTCCAGTAGCCTTCGAGGGAGAACTGCCAGCCGGGCAGGCCGTCGTAATACACGCCCAGGGAGAACTGGTCGGAGGTGACGGGCTTGATGTCCTTGGTAATCGGCACCCAGAGGTCCAGGGGGAGGGCGACGGTGGTGCTGGACAGCAGGTGGACGTATTGTGCCATACGGGAATAGCCGGCCTTGACGGCGATGCCCCGGTCCGTCGTGACCTTCCCGGAAATGCGCGGCTGGAGAGAAAGGTAGTTCCGGCCCTGGGTGTGGAACCAGGACAGGCGCAGGCCGGGATCGAAGCTCACGTGGGTGCCCAGGCTGAGGTTGTCCTCCAGGTAGAGGGACGCCTCGCTGCCCGGGTAGTGCTTACCCAGGACATACTCCTGCTGCGTCTGGGTGGAGCCGTCGCCGCTGATGGTAGAGATCTGCTCCGGATGGAAATTGTGCAGCAGGAATTCCGCACCGAATTTGACCAGGTGTGCGGGCGAGGGTGTCCAGTCGAAGTCGGTCCGGGCACCGAAATCCCGGATGCCGGAGTGATAGTCTAGGGAGAACGAATCCTGGCCGGTCACGCCCTCCGTGATAGTCTTGGTCTCGCGGGCGACGTCCACCAGCATGCGGTAGCGGTTGTAGGACAGGGTTGTATTGGCGAAGAGCCGGGGGTTGAAGATGTGGTTCCAGCGCAGGGAAGCCACGGTATTGCCCCAGGCTGCGCCGATCTCTCTTTTATCGCTCGTCTGACGGGGGATGGCCATGGTTCCGGAAACATGCACGTCATCGTCCATCCCGAATCCGCCCCGGTCGGTGCCGCGGTACAGGCCCAGGTAGAGCCGGTCCTTCGGCCCGGCGCGCCAGGAGAGTTTGCCGTTCAGGTCGTAGAAGTAGTAATTGACGTACTGGTCCTTGAGGAAGATCCGGAGGAGGGGTTCCGCGATGATGGAGTGCAAGCCGCGGGCGCTGATGGAATAGCTGAGGCGGTCCCGGACCAGCGGACCTTCCAGGTGGAACTTGTCGTTGAGCAGGCCGACGGTCAGCGAACCGTGGGTCTCCTTCATGTTGCCGTCGTTGGTGCGGATGTCCAGGGTGCTGGAGATGCGGCCGCCGAAGCGCGCGGGAAACGCCCCCTTGTAGAGGGTGACGTTCTTGACCGCGTCCGGCTGGAAGATGGAGAACAGACCTAGCATGTGGTCCATGTTGTAGACGGACACGCCGTCGAGCATCACCAGGTTCTCTTCCGGACCGCCGCCGCGGACATACAGGCCGCTCAGGCCCTCCTGGCCGCCCTGGACGCCGGGCAGCAGCTGCAGGGACTTGATGAGGTCGGCTTCGCCGAACAGGAGGGGCGTGTTGCGGATCTGGAGCAGCGGCACTTCCACCGAACCGAGGTAGACGGACTTCATGCCTGCGTCCTTGCGGGCGACGATGCGGGCGGCGTCCAGCTCCGCCGTGTTCTCCAGGCTGAAGTTGAGGACGGTGTCGCGCTGCAGGTCGAGCTCAAGCGTGACCTGCTCGTAGCCGATGTAGGCAACCTGCAGTTGGTGACGTCCGGCGGACAGGGGCAGGGAATAGAAGCCGTACTCGTTGGTGACGGCGCCCGTATGGCCCGACAGGATGCCGGCGCCGATGAGTGTTTCGCCGGTCGCGGCGTCCGTGATGTGGCCGCTGACCGCGAAACGGCGCACCCTGACGGGCGCGGGGGCGGCCTTCAGGATGACGCTGTTGCCGTGTAGCTGCCAGTTGACGGCGGTGCCGACGAAGGTCTGGCGGAGCGCCTCTTCGAGCGGAAGCGTGACTGCGGGGGCGGATTCTGTCCGCGAGGATGTGAGCGTCCCCTGCAGGGACGCGTCGTAGATAAAGTGGACGCCGTAGCGCTCGCGCAGCTGCTCCATGCGCCCCAGCAGGCTGTCTTGAGCCATCAAGGACAGCGAGGTGAAGCAGAGCAGGGCGGCGGCCAGCGCAAGGATTCTCTTCTGGAGTATATACATTGTTTTCCGGTTTTCTGCACCTATGACGCAGAAAACCGGAAAACGTACCATTCGATTATTAAAAATTTTTAAAGCGGGCGCTAGAAGGCGAACTGCGCGATGCGGCGCTCCAGGTAGGCCTTCAGGTCAGACCAGCGGTAGTAGGGGCCCTGGGCGGGTTCCAGGTCGTGGATCAGGGTCTCGGCCTCGTTGTAGTAGACCTTGACGAGGGGCTCCGCGCCGGCCTTGCGGTAGAAGACGAGCTGGAGGTTGGCGGCCATGCAGACCTGCCGGAAGCCCTGCCAGCTGTCGGACGCATCCGCGTTGTGGAGCCGGTCGCCGGCGCCGACGAGGTTCATCAGGCAGACGAGAGGCATGATGCCGGAGTCATGGCCGAAACGCAGGTCGGCGGCCGTGGCGGACCCGTCCGCAAGGGCGGCGTCGGCCCGGTCGATGAAGTCCTGCACCAGGTCACGGGCGGCCCAGCAGACGTTGTCGCCGAATTCGACGGAATTGCCGAGTACCGTGTAGAGGGCGGCGTTCTCGCTCTTGTACCAGTCGAGGATCTCGTTCATCGGGAAGAAACGCTCGAGGATGTTGGCGCCCGGCGTCTCCGTGCACTGCTGGATGCAGGCGGCTTCCCAGACCAGGTAGATGAAGGTGGAGGCTTCGATGCCGCCGAGCACGGTCGCGGGATCCTTCGTGAAGATGTTCTTGATGAAGCGGAGCGTGTCGATCGAGGAGTCGAGCGCGAGCTCGGAGAAAAGCTGGTTGGCGGCGTTGGAAAGCGAGTCGCTCTCGTAGGTCTCGTGGGCCAGCAGGTCGATGTATTTGTCGCCCGTGATGAAGTCGTACTTCAGCTGGGGCGCGTTGTTGTCGAGGACGTCGGTGAAGTTGGCCATGCTGATCAGGCAGCGGGGATAGGTGCTGGACTGGACGTGGACTTCGGGACGGGAAGCGTCGTTCCAGACGGCGGGGATGCGGTCGTAGAGGCGCTGGGCGATGCCGCGGTGCTCGCGGGCGCCGCGCGCGGTCAGCTGGCCGTTCATCCCTTCGTGGTCTGCGTGGAGGGCGGCGATGGCCTCGTAGAGCACTTCTCCTTCGGCGGTCAGGGCGTCGCTTTCACGCGCGAGGCTGATCAGCTGGAAGACGGGCTCGGTGCCGTCGCCGGTCAGGCGGCGGGATCCGTGCCGGCCGTAGTGGCTGACGTAGAAAGCTTCGTAACCGGCGGGAGCCGGGGTCTCGGCGGACGGAATGTATTCGTAGGAGTGGAGGACGCCGGCGGCCCGCTCGGGATTCTCCCGGATCAGGGCTTTGTAGTCGGACTGGGCGAAGCAGGTCAGGCCGGACAGGATCAAGCCGCCGGCGAGGACGATATAACGGAAAATCTTCATGGTTTTGATGTTTGGATTGGCAAAGATAATTTTTATTTTTGCAAAATAGTAGTGTATTATTCGATCCTATGGAGAATCTGGAAGAAATCAGGAAGGAGATCGACGCCGTAGACGCACAGCTCGCCCCGCTATTCGAGCGGCGGATGGAACTCATCCGCCGGATTGCCGCCTACAAGAAGGCGCACGGCCTGGGCGTCTCCGACCCCGCCCGCGAGCAGAGCGTCATCCTGCGCGGCGCGGAGCGCGTCGAGGACCGCGACATCCGCGAGTATTATGTGTCTTTCCAGCAAGAATTGATCACCCTTTCCCGCGACTGGCAGCGCCGGCTCAATTCCGGCCTGCGCGTGGCCTACAGCGGGGTCCCCGGTGCTTTTGCCTATATCGCCGCCGCGCGTCTGTACCCCGGCGCGGAGCTGGTGTCCTGTCCCGGTTTCGAGCAGGCCTACCAGGCCTGCGAGGCAGGGGAGGCCGACGTGGCCGTGCTGCCTTTCGAGAACAGCTCCGCGGGCGAGGTCGCTTCCGTGACGGACCTGATGTTCAACGGCTCGCTCTATGTCAACCAGGTGATCGAGGTGGAGGCGGAGCAGAACCTACTCGGCCTGCCCGGCGCCGACAAGGCCGGGATCCGCAAGGTCTACAGCCATCCGCAGGCGCTCTCCCAGTGTCACGAATACATCCAGCGCAACGGCTTCATCGTCAAGGAGTACGCCAATACCGCCCTGGCCGCGAAGCACGTGGCGGAGAAGCAGGACATCACCTGCGCCGCGATCGGTTCGGCCGAATCGGCGGCCATCTACGGACTGGAAGTCCTGGAGCCGCGCATCAACACCAGCCGCACCAACACCACGCGTTTCGCCGCGTTCTCGCGGATGCTCCGCCTGGACAAGGAAAACAAGCGCAAGATGGACAAGCACTTCATCCTGATGTACACCGTCAAGAATGAAGCCGGCGCCCTGGCGCAGACGCTCAACATCATCGGCGCCCACAATTTCAACATGTACAACCTCCACAGCCGCCCGATGAAGGAGCTGCTGTGGAACTATTATTTCTTCGTCGAACTCGACGGCGACGTGGCCACGGAAGAGGGCAGCAGCCTGCTGCGCGAACTCGCTCCGCTGTGTGACCGGCTCAAGCTCGTCGGTTCGTTCTACACCCATTAGCGTATGAAGAATTCGATCGGTACCAGCGTCATCCTGACGGTCTTCGGCGAAAGCCACGGGCCGGCGGTCGGCGTCGTGCTGGACGGTCTCGCGCCGGGTCTGCCCGTGGATGAAGCATACATCGCGGAGCAGCTGGCCCGCCGCCGCCCCGCCGGCCCTGCCGACACCGCCCGCGTGGAGCCGGACCGCTTCCAGCTGGTCAGCGGCGTCTTTGAAGGCCGCACGACCGGCACGCCCCTGACCATCCTCATCCCCAATGAGAATGTCCGCAGCGCGGACTACGCCGCCGTGCAGACGGTCGCGCGCCCTTCGCACGCGGACTACACGGCGCAGGCCAAGTACCACGGGTTCCAGGACCCGCGCGGCGGCGGACACTTCTCCGGCCGCGTGACGGCCGGGATCGTGGCCGCCGGCGCCATCTGCCGGCAGGCGCTGGCCGCCAAGGGCATCCGCCTGGGCACGCACATCCTGCGCTGCGCCGGCGTGGAGGACGCGCCGTTCACGGACGTGGCGTCCGAGCTCGACCGCATCGAGGCGAAGCGCTTCCCGCTCATCCGCGACGTGGAGGAGCAGGTGGAGGCGGCCGTGCTGGCCGCCAAGTCGGAGCAGGACTCCGTCGGCGGCGTGATCCAGACCGGCATCTGCGGCTTGCCCGCCGGGCTGGGGGAGCCGTGGTTCGATTCGCTGGAGGGCGTGCTCGCCCGCGCGGCTTTCGCCGTGGGCGGGGTCAAGGGCATCGAGTTCGGCGCCGGATTCGGCCTGGCCGCCCTGCGCGGTTCGCAGGCCAATGACCCCTTCCGGATGCAGGACGGCCGCGTGGTCACGTCCACCAACCGCAACGGCGGCATCAACGGCGGCATCACCAACGGCATGCCCGTCGTCTTCAACCTCGCCGTCAAGCCCACGCCTTCCATCTCCCGTCCCCAGCAGACCGTGGACTTTGTCCAGGGCAAGGATGTGGAGCTCGCCCTGACCGGGCGGCACGACCCGGCCATCATCCGCCGGATCTGCCCGGTGGTGACGGCCCTGACCGCCGTGGTGCTCTGCGACCAGCTCGCCCTGCGCTTCGGTACTGATTATCTCGCAACCGTATGACGAAAGGATTCATCAACTATCGCAAGGTCCTCATCGTGGGCCTCGGCATGATCGGCGGCTCGTACGCCCAGAAGCTCAGCGCGCTGGGCTTCGAGGTGGGCGCGCTGGCCCGCCGCCAGTCCACCATAGACTATGCCCTGGAGCACGGCCTGATCGCGCACGGGCAGACCGAGGTCACGCGCGAATATGTCTCGCAGTTCGACCTGGTGGTCTTCGCGCTGTATCCCAAGGCCTTCGTGGAGTGGATCCGGCAATATCAGGACTACTTCCGGCCGGGCGCCGTGATCACGGACGTGACCGGCGTCAAGCGGGCGGTGGTCCCGGCCGTGCAGGGAATGCTGCGGCCGGACGTGGAGTTCGTGCCGGCGCACCCGATGGCCGGCCGCGAACGCTCCGGCGTGGAGTACGCCGACTGCCGCGTGTTCGCCGACGCCAACTTCATCATCACGCCCACGGAGCGCAACACGCCCGAGGGGATCGAACTGGTGCGCACGCTGGGCTGCATCCTGGGTTTCCGCCACATCGCCGTGCTCTCGCTCGAGGCGCACGACGAGATGATCGGCTTCCTCTCGCAGCTGACGCACTGCATCGCCGTGGCGCTGATGGACTGCAAGGAGTCCGAGCACCTCGCGGAATACACGGGCGACTCGTTCCGCGACCTCACGCGCATCGCGCGGATCAACGAGAACATGTGGACGGAGCTCTTCCAGGAGAACAAAGATGAGCTGCTCTCGCAGATGGACCTCTTCCTCGGCAAGTTCAGCCAGCTGCGCGACGCGCTGGCGGCCGGCGACGAGGACACGATGAAGGAGATGATGCGCCTGTCGACGTACCGGCGCTCTTTTTTCGACAAAAAGTAAGAGAAAGATATGAACATGATTTTCAAACGCAAGCTGCTGATCCCCAAGGAGATCAAGGAGATGTATCCGATCTCTTCGGAGGGTGCGCTTGCCAAGCAGCGCAACGACGCCCTGATCCGTTCGGTCCTGGGCGGGGAGTGTGACAAGCTCCTGCTTGTCATCGGCCCCTGCTCGGCCGACCGCGAGGATGCGGTGATCGAATACATTTCCCGCCTGCGTGAGCTGCAGGAGAAGGTGGCGGACAAGATCGTGATCGTGCCGCGCATCTACACCAACAAGCCGCGCACCACGGGCGTCGGCTACAAGGGCATGCTGCACCAGCCGAACCCGCAGGCCGAGTCGGACATGCTCCGCGGCCTGATCTCGATCCGCAAGCTGCACATGCGCGCGATCAACGAGACGGGCTTCTCCTGCGCCGACGAGATGCTGTATCCCGAGAACCACCGCTTCCTGGACGACCTGCTGTCGTACGTGGCGGTCGGCGCACGCTCGGTGGAGAACCAGCAGCACCGGATGACGGCGAGCGGCCTGGACATCCCGGTAGGCATGAAGAACCCGACGGGCGGCGACCTGTCCGTGATGATGAACGCCCTCAAGGCCGCGCAGAGCGCGCACATGTTCATCTACCGCAACTGGGAGGTCGAGACCAAGGGCAATCCCTACGCCCACGCGATCCTGCGCGGCTATATGGACTCCCACGGCATCACGCACGCCAATTATCATTATGAGGATCTCGCACATCTGTGCGAACTCTACGACGCCAGCAAGCTGGCCAATCCCGCCGTGGTCGTGGACACGAACCACTGCAACTCGGGCAAGCAGCCGCTGGAGCAGGTCCGCATCGCCAAGGAGGTGCTGCACTGCACCCGCCACAGCGAGGGGATCCGCCGCCTGGTCAAGGGCCTGATGATCGAGTCCTATCTCGAGGACGGCTGCCAGAAGCCCGACGGCGGCGTCTATGGCAAGTCCATCACCGATCCCTGCCTGGGCTGGGACAAGACCGAGCGCCTCGTCCTCGACCTCGCCGACCTCTGGGTCTAGTGTCCGGTCGCACACGAAGAACAAGCCCGATAACCCATGGAAAACACCGCCACCGAGCGCATCCAGGAGCTGCACCAGCTCCAGCGCGACTATTTCGCCTCCGGCGTCACCCGCGACCTGGCGTTCCGCCGCCAGATGCTCCGCAAACTGCTCAGCGCCATCAAGCAATGGGAGCAGCCGCTCTATGAGGCCCTCCGTACCGACCTGCACAAGTCGGAGCCGGAGGCCTTCCTGACCGAAGTCAGCCTGGTGACCGCCGAGATCCGCGACCACCTGCGGCACCTGTCGCGCTGGGCGCGCACCACGCGCCACCTGTCCCCGATGCAGATGCTGCCTTCGCGCAGCCGCACCGTCCGGGAGCCGCTCGGCAGCGCCCTGATCATCGCTCCGTGGAATTATCCCGTCCAGCTGCTGCTCAACCCGCTCGTGGGCGCCATTTCCAGCGGCTGCACGGCCCTGCTGAAGCCTTCTCCCTACGTCCCCAACGTCTCGCGTGTACTCGGCGAAATGGTCGCCATGACTTTCGAAGAGCGCTACGTCGCCGTCGTGCAGGGCAACCGCGACGTCAACGCCGCCCTGCTGGACCTGCGCTGGGACATCATCTTCTTCACGGGCAGCCCGGACCTCGGGCGCCGCGTGATGCAGGCCGCCGCCCGGAATCTCACCCCCGTGGTGCTGGAGCTCGGCGGCAAGAGCCCCTGCATCGTCACCGCCGACGCCGACCTCAAGCTGGCCGCCCGGCGCCTCGCCTGGGGCAAGGCGCTCAACGCCGGCCAGACCTGCATCGCGCCGGATTACGTATTGATAGACAGGAAGATCCGCGACGCCTTCGCGGACGAATATTTCGCGCAGGTCCACGCCCTGCTGGGCGAAGACCCGCAGCAGACGGAGCACTTCGTGCGGCTGGTCAGCGACAAGGCCTTCGCGCGCGTGTGCTCCTACCTCTCCGGCCCGGACGCCTCCGGCACCGTGCGCGGCGGGCGGACCGACGCCGCCACGCGCTACATCGAGCCCGCCGTAATCCTGGATCCGGCCCCCGACTCCGCCGTGATGACCACGGAGATCTTCGGCCCGGTCCTGCCGTTCTGCTCCTATGACACGCTGGACGAGGCCGTCGCCTTCATCAACGGCCGGGAGAAGCCCCTGGCGCTCTATTTCTTCGGGAAACCGTCCGTCGGACGGGAAGTCGTCCGCCGCACCTCCTCGGGCGGCGCGTGCATCAACGACACCATCATGCACATCGCCAACGCGAAGATTCCCTTTGGCGGCGTGGGCAATTCAGGAATGGGAAGCTACCACGGCAAGCGGAGCTTCGACGCCTTCACGCACGAGCGTGCGCTGGTCGTGACGCCGCGGCATTTCGACCTGCCGTTCCGCTACATGCCGTATAAGCTCTACAAGCTCTTCCGGCACATGATCGGCTAGGGGAGACCGCTACTTCTTCTCGTAGAGGAAGCGGCGGATCTTGTGCGTGGCGGTCTTGTTGAAGGGCTCCTTCTGGATCTCGACGTCCTTGATCTTGGAGAAGCGGCTGACCTTCTCGTTGACGAAGTCCAGGACCGCCTGGCGGCGGCGCTCCAGCTCCTCGATGAACTTGTCCTGGCCCTCGAGGTTCCAGTCGATGACGTTGTCCTCGAACTTGACCAGGGCGACCAGCCGGCCGTCGCGCTGGACCACCAGGCTCTCGCCGATGCCTTCCATGCTGTTGATCACGTGCTCGATCTCCTCCGGGTAGATGTTCTCGCCGGAGGCGCCCACGATCATGTTGCGGAGGCGTCCGCGGATGGAGAAGCGACCCTTCTCGTCGATGCAGGCGAGGTCGCCGGTGTGGAACCAGCCGTCCTGCGTGAGGACGGACTGCGTGCGCTCGTAGTCCTTGTAGTAGCCCATCATCACGTTCGGGCCCTTGACCGTGATCTCGCCCAGGCCGGTCTCCGGATTGATGTTCTCCAGGCGGATCTGCACGCCGTGCACGCCGGGACCCGTCGTGCCGACGTGGGTCTTGAACGGGCTGGCGCCGCAGACGAGCGGGGCCGTCTCCGTGAGGCCGTAGCCGATGCCGTAGGGGAACAGCGCGCGGTGCAGGAAGGTCTCCACCTCCGGGTCGAGCTTGGCGCCGCCGACGCCGAAGAAGTGCAGGCGGCCGCCGAAGGTCTTGCGCAGCTTGACGCCCACCAGCAGGCAGAGCAGCCGGGGCGTGTGCTTCTCCAGGTAGGAGAGGAACTTGCTGCCGCGGATGGTCGGGATGATGCTGTTCTTGTACATCTTCTCGATGATGAGCGGCACGGACAGGATGGTGGTCGGGCGGACCTCCGAGAGCGTCTTGATCAGGATCGTCGGCGTGGGGACGCGCTGCAGGTAGCAGACGCGCGCGCCCACGGAATAGGGATACAGCAGGCCGAGCGTCATCTCGTAGGTGTGCGCCATCGGGAGGATGGACAGGAAGACGGAACGCTTGTTCTCGTGCTGCGCATACCAGGCGTCGAGCACCGACGCGCAGAAGTTGCGGTGGCTCAGCATCACGCCCTTGGGCGATCCGGTGGTGCCGGACGTATAGATCAGGGCGGCCATGTCCATCGGGTTGGGCGTGATCACGCGCCCGTCGCAGGTGAAGGCGTTGTCGTCCTGCTTGATGAATTCGAAGGTCTCGATGTCGATGACCAGGTTGAGGCGCGCGAGCGCGGCCTCGCTCACTTTCTTGAGCTGGCGGCGCGACACGAAGAGCGCCTTGGCCTCGGAGTGCGCGAGGATGCTCTCCACCTCGCTGGCAGACAGCTCGTTGAGCATCGGCACGGCCACGCGGCCATAGGCCGTGACGGCGAAGAAGGCGATGCCCCAGTGCGGCATGTTCTCGGACAGGATGGCGACCTTGTCGAAGGCGCTCACGCCGAAATTGCAGAGGATGCGGGACAGGTTGTCGGCCGTCTCCTTGAAGTGGGTATAGGTATAGGCCTGGGAGCCGTCCGTGAAGACGGACGCGGTACGTTTGGCGTATCTGACCGATGCGTACTCGTACAGGTCAGACAGAGTCTTGAAGTTGTGACGCATTAATGGGTGATGTACTTTTCGGGGTAGCGGGCCCCCAGATCCATCGATTCGTAGATCTCCTGGATGCGGCGCGTGTCGGCGGCCGCGTCGTCGGTCAGTTCGAACTTCTGTCCGCGGCCGATGCGCTTGCGTTTCCAGTCGAAATAGCCCAGATAGACCGGCACGCCGGCCGCACGGGCGATCAGATGGTATCCGGTTTTCCAGCGCTTGACGGGCTTGCGGGTGCCTTCCGGCGCGATGGCCAGGTGGAAGGTCTCCCGGTCCTTCATCTGGGAGATGAGGCTGCGTACCAGTGCGCCGGAATTGGCCCGGTCCACCGGAATGCCGCCCATCGCCCGGAGGATCCAACCCAGGGGCGGGAAAAACATTTCTTTTTTAATCATGCACAGTCCATCGCCACCGATGGACTTGAAATACAGATATGAGATGAAGAAATCCCACACGGTCGTGTGGGGCACACCGAGCATGATGCATTTCTTCTCCTCGGGCAGCGGTTCGACCGCCGTCCAGCCGAGCAGACGGAGCAGCCAACCACAGAACTTACGCCACCTCATCCGCGTGCAGTTTGCGATACGCCTTGAGGCCCTCGCCCAGAATGGTCAGGGCCTTTCGCAGGGCCGGAACTTCCAGGACGTAGGCGATGCGGACGTGGTTGCGTCCGACACCGGGGGTCTTGTAGAAGGAGGAAGCGGGCGTCACCATCGTGGTGGCGCCGTCCACGCTGAAATCAGTGAGCATCCAGCGGGCGAAGTCTTCGGCGTCCGCGACGGGCAGCTCCGCGACGGTGTAGAAGGCGCCGTAGGGAGTCGGGGCGAAGACGCCCGGGATGGCGTTGAGCATTTCGACGGCGCAGTCGCGACGGCGGATGTATTCTTCCTTGACTTCGTCGAAATAGGACTGCGGGGTGTCGAGGGCGCCGATGGCGGCATACTGGCCGAGCACCGGCGGGCAGAGGCGCGACTGGGCGAATTTCATCGCGGCGGCCATCACGTCCTTGTTGTGCGAGACGATGCAGCCGATACGCGCGCCGCAGAGGTTGTAGCGCTTGGAGACAGAATCGACGAGGATGACGTTCTGCTCGCAGCCGGGGATGTTCATCGCGGAGAAGTGCGGCTCGTCGGTATAGCAGAACTCGCGGTACACTTCGTCGGAGATGAGGAAGAGGTCGTGGCGCTTGCAGAAATCACCGATCTGGAGCATCTCTTCCTTGGTGAAGAGCTTGCCGGAAGGGTTGCAGGGATTGCTGATGAGCACGGCACGGGTCTTCGGGGTCACGAGTTTCTCGAACTCGGAAATGTCAGGGACCTTGAAACCTTCGCGGATGTCGGTCGGGACGGCCTTGAGCGTGATGCCGTTGAGGTAGGCGAAGGTCTGGTAGTTGGTGTAGAACGGCTCCACGACGATGATTTCGTCGCCGGGGTCGGCCGCGACCTGCATCGCGACGGCGAAGGCCTCGCTGCCCGCCACGTCGATGAGCAGTTCGGGGACTTCGATGTCGATGCCGATCTTCTTGTAGTATTTCTCCACCATGCCCTCGCGGAGTTCGATCAGGCCGGCGGAATTGGTGTAGGAAAGGTGGTGCATGCCCTTGCACTTGTCCACCACGGCGTTGAACGCGCAGTCGGGCGACTTGATGTCAGGTGCGCCGACGTTGAGGTGATACACGTGGATACCCCGGGCCTTGGCGGCGTCGGAGAGCGGGACCAGCTTGCGGATCGCAGATGCAGGCATAGCCTGGGTCTTGGCGGAAATGTGCAGGGACATAATCTACTAACTTTTACTACTATTATCTTGCAAAAATATCCAAATAATCTCAAATAGACTAATGTTCGGGGAAAAATCTACATTTTTCTTATCTTCGCAGCATGGAAACCATTATCGACCGTGAATTCGGCGGCGAACGGCCGCTCTACAACAGGCATGGACTGCGCCTCGAGCGCGTCACCATCCACGCCGGGGAGTCCTCCATCAAGGAAGGCTCCGACATCGAGGCGCGCAACTGCCGGTTCGAAGGGAAATATGTGTTCTGGTGCTGCGAGGATTTCCTCGCGGCGGACTGCCATTTCACCGAAGGGGCCCGCTCTTCGCTCTGGCACAGCCGACGGATGGAGCTGCGCGACTGCCGGCAGGAGGCGCCCAAGATGTTCCGCGAGAGCGCGGACATCCGGCTGCGCCGCGTGTCGATGCCGCACGCGCAGGAGACCTTCTGGTCCTGCGAAGGCATCGACATCGAGGACGTGGAGGCGCACGAGGCGGACTATATCTTCATGAACTGCAGCGACATCAAGGTGCGGAACTTCAAGCTCTTCGGCAACTATGCCTTCCAGCATGCCCGCAACGTCGAGATCCACGACAGCGACCTGCAGACCAAGGATTCTTTCTGGGAGTCGGAGAATGTCACGGTCTATGATTCCTTCATCAACGGGGAGTATCTGGGCTGGCATTCCCGCAACCTGCGCCTGGTCCGCTGCCGCATCGGCGGCACGCAGCCGCTCTGCTACGCGGACGGGCTCGTGCTGGAGGACTGCACCTTCGAGCCGGACGCCGACCTGGCGTTCGAATACTCCGACGTGCAGGCCACCGTGCGGGGCCACGTCGTCTCCATCAAGAACCCGCGTACGGGCTCGATCCGCGCTGATTCCTGCGGCGAGCTGATCCTCGACAGCAACATCAAGGCGCCGGCCGACTGCCGCATCGAGATCGGCGGCAAACTTATCCAGGGACTATAGCTTGATGTAATCCGCCCGGACGATGTTCTCCAGCATCTGTCCAGGGATGATGGCCTTGATGGCCCGGATGACGGCGTTGAGCATCGCTTCGTGGATATAGTCCCGTCGGATGACCAGGACGATGGTCCGTTGCGGCACGGGGGTGACGATCGGACGGAGCCGGTTCTGTCTCCCGTCCGGAATGAGCGTGACGTGCGTCTCCGGGAGGATGGTCAGGCCGCCGTTGTCCTCGACGATCTGGATGAGCGTGCCGACGCGGCCGCCTTCGAAGTATTCTTCGTAGATGGGGATCCTCCCTTTGTCCTCCCGCTGGGAGAAATCATAGAGACGCAGGCCGTTGCGCATGATCCAGACGGGACGCTTCATCAGGTCGTCCGCGTGCAGGTTTTTCTCTCCGTAGGCGGGATCCTTCTCGGAGACATAGGCGTAGAAGCGCTCGGTGTAAAGCGGGATCTCCAGCAGTTGCGGGTCGCCGATGGGGGCGGCCAGGATGCCGATGTCGAGATCGGCCTTGTGGAGCTTCGCTTTGAGGGTCTCGGTCAGCATCTCCTCCGTCTGCAGGGCGATCTCCGGGTGCTCGCGCCCGAAGTGCTTGAACAGGCCGGGCACGAGGACCGGCGCCACGGTCGAGATCAGGCCGATGCGCAGCGGACCGGCGAGCAGGTCCTTCTCGTTTCGGACAATTTCCGGTATCTGCCCTGAATTGTACAGGACCACACGGGCCTGGTTGAGAACCCGTTGGCCCGTCTCCGTGGGGGCGACCGGATGGGCGTCGCGGTTGAAAATCTGCGCGTCGAGCTCGTCTTCCAGTTTCTTAATCATCAGACTCAGCGTCGATTGCGTCAGTCCGCAAGCTTCCGCAGCCTTCCCGAAGTGCCTGTATTCGTCAAGGGCGACGATATACCGCAATTGTTGCAATGTCATTTCCAATTGATTTTTTCAATACAAATATAAAAATTTTTGTATTGATAAATGAACCGACATTGAATACTTTTGTATTACTGAAAAACTCAGAGTCATGAACGTAAGGATCATAGCCTGGTATATAGGCGTCTCCCTGCTGCTTGTCAGTGCGCTGATGCTCGTCGCAGCTGTCATTGCCTGCTGCACGCCTGGCGACGTCAGCCGGATCCCTCTGTTCTGCTCCACCCTGTTTGCCGGCGCGGTGGGCGCGTGCCCGCTGCTGTTCATCCGCAAGGGCGGCCACATCCTGCGTTTCCAGGAAGGAAACGCCATCGTGGTCGGGTCCTGGCTGTTCGCCTGCCTGTTCGGCATGCTCCCGTTCCTGATGTACGGCGGCGAGTTCACGTTCGCCAACGCCCTCTTCGAGAGCGTGTCCGGCTTCACGACCACGGGCGCGTCCATCCTCAACGATATCGAGGGGCTCCCGCGCGGGCTGCAGTTCTGGCGGATTTCGACCGCCTGGGTGGGCGGCATCGGCATCGTCACGCTCTTCTCGATGATCATGCGGGGCAATATGGAGAAGTCCGCCCTGTCGGGCGCGGAGATCTCCGACGTGGCGCGCCTGTCCTTCCGGGGGATGCGGAGCGCGGCTTTCGCCAACCGGATTCTCGTCACTTACGTGATGCTGACCGTGGTGACGGGCCTGTCCCTGAAGCTGACGGGGATGGGCTGGTTTGACTCCGCCACGAATGCGATGTCGGCGTGCAGCACCTGCGGGTTCTGCACGCGCAACGCGAGCATCGCCTTCTATGACAATCCAGCGGCCGAAATGGTGCTGACCGTGGCCATGCTGGCCGCGGGCGCCAATTTCGGCGTCCTGTTCCTGAGTTTCGTGCGGGGGAGCGGGCGCAACCTGTTCAAGTCGGAGATCTTCCGGACCTTCCTGTTCCTGGTGGCCGGCTCCGTCTGTCTGGTCACCGTCGACCTGCTCGTCAACGGCGGCTACGAGGCTTTCGGCGATGCGGTCCGCGACGCGAGCTTCCAGGTGGCCTCCATCGCCACGACGACGGGATTCGCCACGCAGGACACGACCACCTGGCCGATGCTGTCGATGGCGGTCCTGCTGGTCTGCTCGCTGGTGTGCGGCTGCTCGGGGTCGACGTCGGGCGGCATCAAGATCGACCGCGTGATCCTGGCGTTCAAGGGGGTGTACAACCGGGTGGGGACGGCCATCGAGCCCGGCACCGTCCGGGCCATCCGGGTGGACGGCCGGCCGCGGGATATGCGCCAGGCCGACGAAGCCCTGGGCTTCATCTTCTGCTACCTGGTCATCGTGGGCGTCCTGGCGGGCGTCAACATGGCTTTCGGAATGGATTTCACGACGGGACTGACGGCGTCCGTGGCCTGTATCGGCAACGTCGGGCCGGGATTCGGCGACGTGGGCTCGATGGCCAATTATGCCGCCATACCGGACATCCTCAAGTTCACCTCGACGGCCGGGATGCTGATCGGCCGTCTGGAGATCTTCCCGTTCCTGTATTTTATCAGAGCGCTGCGTCTACGCTCCGCAGCGCAGGCTCTTCGGACATAGCCTGGGGATTGGTGCCGGGGACGCCCTGCGGGACGGCCTGGCCGATCCGCGCGAAGAGCTGCTCCCAGTAGCGGGGCATCTCGCCGTCGGCATTCCTGAAGTTCATCGGGGCGCTGTGGAAAATCGGCGTCCCGTTTTCGTCCAGATAGCTGTCGTAGACCAGCTCAGTGCAGTAGTAGGCGCCGTTGTCCGGCAGGAAGGTGATGTCGTAGGGGAGGCCGAGGTATTTCTTGGCATTCCGGACGAATTCCGCGGCGCGCGCGTCGTCCTTGAGGCGCTTGACCTCGAAGACCGGCAGGCTGCCGTCGCGGAGGGTGAACTGCCGCAGGAACGTGTCGAGCGGGTGGCGGTCCACGCCGTATTTGATGGTGGCGTCGATGATCCAGACCTGGCCGTCGGCGTCCACTTCCGCGATGGCGGTGTGGATGCGGTTGAGGCCGGTCTGTCCGCCGGTGGCGTCGGCGATGGCGCTGCCCATCGAGTCCGCGTCGAGGTCGTAGTCGGCCGGGATGCCGACGAAGATGAGGTCGCCGGTCTGCAGCCGCTCCGCGGCGGGCGTGCAGGCTGCGAACAGGGCCAGCGCGCAGCTGGCGGCAATCAGCAGATTCTTCATATACAATGCTTTATGCGACGGCGAAAAGGATGAGGACCTGGGCGGAAAGCACCCGCAGGAAGGTCGTCAGCGGATAGACCGTGGCGTAGTTGATGGAGGTGTAGTCCGTGCCGTAGGCGCCCTGCGCGAAGGCGAGGGTCGGCGGGTTGGTGCTGCCGCCGGAGATCAGACCGCAGATCCGGTAGAAGTTGAACTTGAAGACCAGCCGCGCGACCAGTCCGGTCAGGAAGGTCGGGATCAGGGTGATCAGCGCGCCGTAGAGGATCCACCGGTAGCCGCCGCTCACCACGGAGGAGACGAAATTCTCGCCGGCGCCCAGGCCGACGGCCGCCATGAAGAAGCTGATGCCGACCTCGCGGAGCATCATGTTGGCGCTGATGGTGGTGTAGGTGGTGATGCCCCATTTCGGGCCGAAATGGCCCAGCAGGATGGCGATGATGAGCGGGCCGCCCGCCAGGCCGAGCTTGACCGGCTGCGGGATGCCCGGGAAGGCGATGGGGACGGAACCCACGATCACGCCGAGGGCGATGCCGAAGAAAATGGGCACGAGGTTGGGCTTGGAGAGCGTCTCGGGCTTGTTGCCGACGATCCGGGCCACCTGGTCGATGCCCTCGACCGTGCCGACGACGGTGATGGTGTCGCCCATCTGCAGCTGCAGGCTCGGGCGCGCCACCAGCTCCACGCCGGCGCGCGCGACGCGCGTGACCGTGACGCCGTAGGTGTTGCGGATGTGCAGGGAGCGCAGCTGCTTGCCGGTCAGCGAGGACTTGGAGATGCACAGCCGGCGGATCACGAGGTTCTCGTCCTGCTGCAGCCAGTCTTCGAGGTGCATCGGCACTTCTTCGCCGAAGACGATGCGCACGGCTTCCACGTTGGGCTGGGAGGTCACGATCAGGAGCTTGTCGCCCTGCTCCAGGACGGTGTCCGGGCCGGGGCTGAAGATCTCGCTGCCGCGCATCAGGCGCGAGACGAGGAACTGGTCGGCGTGCCCGACCATCACCTCGGAGAGTTTCTTGCCGAAGACGGCCGGATTCTCCACCTCGCAGTGCATGCGGCGGGCGGTGTCCTGGCTGTCCCGGTCCAGCTCTTCCAGCTGGGCGCGTTCTTTATGCAGGTCGATCCTGAAAAGGCTCTTGAGCAGGATGAGCACGGAGATGACGCCGATCACGCCGAGCGGGTAGGAGACCGCGTAGGCGGAGGCGAGGGCGGCGGACGCCTCTTCGGCGGCCTGCGCCGTCTGGCCTTCGGCCACCAGCGCGTCGATCATCGTGTGCTGGGCGGCACCCAGTCCGGGCGTGTTGGTCACGGCGCCGGACAGCACGCCGACCATCGTGGTCAGGCTCTCGCCGGTGATCCAGTGGATGGACAGCGTCACGAGGACGCCGAGCAGGATCATGCCCGCCGCCAGCAGGTTCAGGCCGACGCCGCCCTTGCGGAAAGACTGGAAGAAACCGGGCCCGACCTGCATGCCGATGGAGAACACGAACAGGATGAGTCCGAAGTCCTTCATGAAGGCCAGCGCGGCCGGATCGGCGCGCAGGCCGAAATGGCTGAGCAGGATCCCGAGGAAAAGGATCCAGGTGGAACCGATCGAGATCCCCTTGACCTTCTTCTTCCCGAGCCAGAGGCCGGAAGCGATGACGATGGCGAACAGCAGGATGGAATGGGCGATGCCGGAGCCCAGGAACAACTCTTTCATGGTGCAAAGATACAAAAAAGACGGCTGCGCGCAGCCGTCTTTTCAGTGTTGTCGCTCTATTTGTTATTTGAAGAGCATCGGAGCCATCTCGAGGAGGCAGCGGCGCCAGGTCAGGAACTCGTGGGCCGTGCCCTCGGAGACATAACCCTTGGCGTTGTAGCCGGCAGCCTGCAGGTCCTCGGCCGCCTTCATGATGCGGTCCGGGCCTTCCTTGCTGCCGCAGCCGACGAAGATACCCTTCACCTTCTTGGCGTCGAGGCCGGCGGCCTCAAGCTCCTTCGGCGTGTAGATGCCGCCGCTGTGGAGGCCGAAGTAGGCGAACAGCTCCGGACGGGCCAGGGTGATGTTGTGGGTCTCCATGCCGCCCATCGAAAGGCCGGCCATGGCACGGCTCTCACGCTTGGCGATCGTGCGGAAGTGGCTGTCCACGTAAGGGATGAGCTCGTCGCAGAGGACGGTCTCGAAGTCCTTGTAGTTGAAGCCGCGCAGGCCGGCGCCGCCCGGACGGACGTCGTTGGTCATGCCGTAGGTCATCACGATGATGAACGGCTCGATCTTGCCCTCGGCGATCATGTTGTCCATGATGAGGTTGGCGTGGCCCTGGTTCCACCAGGCGTACTCGTTCTCACCCCAGCCGTGCTGGAGGTAGAGGACAGGATATTTCTTCTTGCCCTTCTCGTAGCCGGCCGGCGTGTAGACGTAGGCCTTCTTGAGCATGTTGGTGCTGTTGGACCAGAAGAGGATCTGCTGGACGTTGCCGTGCGGGATGTCGCGCTCCTCGTAGAAAGCCCTGTCGTGGGCCGGGATCTCGATGCCGCTCTCCTGGCGGGTGGAGCCGTAGAAGTTCTCCGTGCCGGGATCGTTGAACACGCCGCCGTCGATGATGAGGTGATAGTAGTGGAAGCCTTCGTCCATCGGACCGGAGGTGGTGCCCATCCAGGAACCGTCCTCGGCCTTGCGCAGCACGGTGCCGCCCTCGCCGCCGAGACCGAGGGTGACGATCACGGAAGTGGCCTTGGGGGCGTCCACCTTGAAGCGGGCGTAACCCTGGGAGTTGACCATCGGGTACTGCTGGCCGGGCTGGTTGAGCTCAGACGGCTTGAAGTCTTCGATGATCTCGGCATTGTCCATCTTCGGGTCGAAACCCTTGACGGCGAAGTAGGCCTGCTTGGGCTTGACGTTCTCGTCGAAGAGGAGGGGATAGTTGTTGGTGCCGAGCCAGGAATCCTTGTCGGAGACGTTCCAGAAGGTCACGCAGTCGATCACGTCCTTGTGCTTGCGGAGCACCTTGAAGAGCTTGGTGTACTGGTCCTGCTGGAGGGTCTTCTCCCAGTCGGCGACCTTGGCCTGGCCCATGTTGAAGCGCAGGCCGCCGCCCATGTCTTCGTTGACGCGGATGTCGAGCTCGGTCACGTGGATGTGGTCGACGATCGTGGAGTAGAGGGAGATGGCGGCGTCGACGTCGGCCATGGACGGGCCGTAGACGTTGTAGTGGCCCTGCATGCCGATGCCGTCCACCGGCACGCCGGCTTCCTTCATGCGCTTGACGAGGTTGTAGATGCGCTGGCTCTTGGCGGGCTCGGCGTCATTGTAGTCGTTGTAGAAGAGGAGGGCGTCCGGGTCGGCCTCGTGGGCGAACTCGAAGGCCTTGTAGATGAACTCCTCGCCCGCGATCTTGTACATCGGGGAGTCGCGGAGCTCGCTGCGGCCCGGCCACACGGGGCTGTCGGCGACGGCCTCATTGACCACGTCCCAGCAGTAGACGACGTCCTTGTAGCGGTTGACGATGGCCTGGATGTGGTGCTTCATGTTGGCGTAGAGCTCTTCCTTGGAAAGGAGGTTGCCCTTCTCGTCCTGATACATCCAGGAGCCGATCTGGCTGTGCCACATCAGGGTGTGGCCACGGAGCTTGATGCCGTTGGCGCGGCAGAAGTCGGCGATCTCGTCGGCGTCCTTCCAGTTGAACTCGCCCTTCTTGGGCTCGGTCGGCTGGGGCTTCATGGCGTTCTCGGCCGTGATGCTGTTGTACTCACGCAGGATGACTTTGACCTGGTCGGGGTCCTGGACATTCTTGTTGTTGACCGCAACGCCGATCTTGAAGTAGTCCTTGTAGGCGTCCTTCAGACCGTCGGTGGGTTCGGGAATCGGCCGCGGGCCCCATTGGGCGGCGGACGGGATGGCGCCCAGAATCAGGGCGCACATCGCTGCGACAAGCGTTTTTTTCATCGTTGGATTAAGATGGATTTAGTTTTATTGTTGGACCGAAGATAGACATTTTCGCCCACTTTCCCAACCCCGTCCCGCGCGCGGCCGCCCGATGAACGATTATTGATATTAATTGAAATATGGATGAAACCCCGGTGTCTGCGGAACGGCGGGGACGATCCGCCGCCTCCGGGTTTACCGCGGAGAACTCCGTGGTATGTTAGGAGTTTTGATTTTTATTGCTATATTTGCAACAGAGAATCCATTTTTCCGAAAAAGAAATGAATCCGAAACTGACTGCAAAAGAAGAGACCCTGATGAAGATCTTCTGGGCCCACGGGCCGCTCTTCATCCGCGACCTGATCGCGTATCTGCCCGATCCGAAGCCCCACTACAATTCGGTGGCCACCCTCGTGAAGTTCATGGAAGACAAAGGCTTCCTGGAGCGGGAGCCGATGGCGAACTCCTTCCGCTACAAGGTCCTGATCAGCGAGCAGCAGTACCAGCAGGACGCCGTCTCGGAGGTGGTCGCCCGCTATTATGGAAACTCCTATTTCCAGATGATCTCCCAGTTCGCGAAGGAGGACAAGATCGACGTCCAGCAGCTGAAGGACCTGATCAGCCTGATCGAGAAGAATAAGAAATGAGCGCATTCTTGCTATATATGGTACGGGGCGGTTTCTATCTGGGACTGTTCTATGCCTTTTTCCTGCTGGTCATGCGCCGGACCAAGTTTTACCGGCTGAACCGGATCCTGCTGCTGGCCGGATCCTACCTGTGCCTGCTGCTGCCTGCGTTCCGCCTGCGGACCGTCCAGACGGCGGCCGTCAGCGTCCAGGACCTGGCGGTGATCGCGACCGGCGCGGAGCCGGCGGATCTGGCGGAGTCGGCCGCGGCGTCTTCGTTCCCCTGGAATGAAGTCCTGCTGGCCCTGTATGCCGCGGGCGCGCTGGTCACGCTGGCCCTCTATCTGGCATCGGTCCGGAAGATGGTCCGCCTGATCCGGACGGGCCGGACGGAGGAACTGGCTGAATGCCGGCTCGTGCTGCTGGAAGCGGACGTCCCGTCGTTCAGCTGGGGAAGGGAGGTGGTGATGAGCCGCAAGGACTTCGAGCAGAATCCTGTCATCTTCACGCACGAGCTGATGCACGTCCGTTGCCGGCATACGCTGGATCTCGTGTTCCTCCTGCCGGTCCAGTTCCTGTTCTGGTGGAATCCGCTGGTCTGGGTCACCCGGGAGGAGCTCCGGCTCCTGCACGAATACGAAGCCGACGAAGGCGTGATCCGAAGCGGTATCGACGCGGCCGGCTACCAGCTGCTGCTGGTGCGCAAGGCCGTCGGCGAGCAGCGTTTCATCCTGGCCAGCGAGTTCCAGCACCTGCAGGTCAAGAACCGGGTGGAGATGATGCTCAAGCCGGCGTCTTCCCACTGGTGGCGCTGGTCGTATCTGATTATTGTTCCCGTACTGGGCGTATTCATGTTCATATGCAATCCGGCAAGAGCAACCGTCTTGCCGTCGGCGGCCGTGCCGGAAGACCCGGCGGCGACGGCCGGGGGCCGGGATCAGGCCGGACAGGAGCGTGAACCCGAACCGTCCCGTCCCGCCTACACGATCCGGGGTTTCAGCCGGATGCCCAGCTTTAACGGCGGCGAATCCGATGCCTTCTCCCAGTGGGTAGAAGAACAGCTCCGGGATGTCCGGCAGGGCGTCCAAGGTAGCGTGAGGGGTAAGGTGTTCGTCCAATTCGCCGTGGGCGGCGACGGTGCGGTCCGGGATGTCCAGCTGATGAGCGGGCTTCGCCCGGACCTGGACGAGGCTGTCGTCCGGGTGGTTTCCTCGGCACCGCGTTGGGAGCCGGGCTATGGGCCCGACGGCAAACCGACATCCGTGACTTTCTCTATTCCCGTGTCATTCTAAACAATAACATATGAAAACAAAGTGGTTAATTTTGATGGGACTCCTCGTAGCGGGGATGCTCGCCTGTTCTTCAGACAATGTGAGATATGCCGTGACGGGAAGCCATGCGCCTGAGGACGGCGCGAGCGTTTACCTTATCGACCAGACGACGCGGAGAGCGATTGACAGCACCGTCGTCACGCGCGGCGCCTTCGAACTGAAGGGGATGGCGGAAAAGGACGCCTTCCTGGCCATCGCCGTCGGCGGTTCCGACAGGCAGTTCCTGCTTTTCAACGACGGGAAGCCCGTGCAGGTGGATGTCGCGGCGGGAATGCTGACCGGCTCCGCCCTCAACAACCGGCTGTCAGCCTGTGTCATCCGGGATCAGGCCGCCTATGCCGAGTATGAGCAGATTATCAGAAGGCTGGATGAAGTGGCGTCGCTCCCGGAAGAGGAAGCTGCCGCGCAGGCGGAGGAAGTCATGATGCAGTACCGGTCCGCAATCAAGCGGTACGCTGATTTCTACATCGGGATGGTCGAAGAGAATCAGGGATCCCTGATCCCGGTGGCCTTCTCCGAGAAGCTTCCGGGCCTTGTCTCCGCGGCGAACGGATGGAACAAGGCGGCGGGAGAGGCCAAGCTCGAAGAGATCCTCGCCGCCACCCCGGCGGCCGTCGCTCACCCCTTCGTGGTGGAGTTGAAGCGCCGGATGGCCGCCGCGGATGAACAGCGGCGGCAGAATGCGCAGCGGCAGCGGGCGTTGGTCGGCGAGCCCTTCCGCGATCTCGTGGAGCCCGATCCGGCCGGCAAGAACCACATGCTGAGCGAATACGTGGGGCAGGGGAAATGGGTCCTGATCGATTTCTGGGCTTCCTGGTGCGGGCCCTGCAAGACGGAGATGCCCAATGTTTCTGCTGCGTATAAGCAATTCCGCGACAAGGGGCTCGAAATTGTCGGGCTTTCCTTTGACGAGGACAGGGACGCCTGGTTGAAGGCGATCGACGACTGGGACATGCCCTGGATCCAGCTGTCCGACCTGAAGCGCTGGGAGACCGTGGCCGCCGGCGTCTATTCGGTGACGGGCATCCCGGACAATCTGCTGGTCGATCCGCAGGGCATCATTGTCGCCCGCGGCCTCTATGGACAGGACCTTGTGAACAAGCTCACCGGCATTTTCCAATAAAATGAATACCAGAGGATTCTTTCTGGCCCTCCTGACAGCTTTCACCTTGCTGCCTGCGGAGGCGCAGGACTTCGTATACCTGCTGCCGTCCAAGGAGATTGCGGAGACGGGCGAAGACCTGTTCTTCAAGGCCTATCTGATGGACCGGCAGACCCTGGCGCTGTCGGGGCGCAGCCGGACGCTGTATCTTGAAATCCGGAGCGAGCGGGACAGTCTCGTCTGGAGCGAGATGTATCCGCTGGTCGACGGACGCGGCGACGGTCATATCTACATCGGCGAGAACTGGCCGCAGGGCGAATATTTCCTGGAGGGTTATGCCCGTTCTTCTTTCACTTCCGATTCCACGGAGGTGCTCCGCCCGCGGCGGATCCGCGTCGTGGACCGCGTGGCGCAGATGGAAGAGATCGTGGAGCGCGCCGTCAAGGCGGATTCCCTCGAGCGGGTCACGTCCAGGCACCGTTTCGACCTGTTCCCGGAGGGGGGTGACCTGGTCGCCGGCGTCCCTTCGGTCGTCGCCTTCAAGGCGACTTATGGCAATGGTTTTCCGGAGGAGGTTTCCGGCTGGGTGCTGGAAGACGGGGTGGAGATCGCGCGTTTCGAGAGCGTGCATGACGGAATGGGACGGTTCGAAGTGACGCCGCAGCGAGGGAAGACGTATGCGGTGGAACTGTCGGACGGGCGGCGCTGCCCTTTCCCTGAGATCCGCGGCGACGCGATGACGCTTCGCGTGTTGCGGAACAATACCGTCGGGATTGACATCCGGGTCAGCGCGTCGGACAGTTCCGCGCGCGCCTTCTCCATCGTTGCCAAGCTGAACGGCGTTCCTTGCGGCGGCGCGCAGGGGACGGTGACGGGGCGGTCGCTGGTCCGCCTGCCCAACGATATCTTTCCCGCGCCGGGCGTCGTGGAACTGACCCTGATGGACGGCGACGGGCGTCCGGTCGCGGAACGGATCGTGTTCGTCAACCCGGAGCGCCGCCTGACCGTCACGGCCACGCCGGACAAGGAACGCTATGCCCTGCGCGACACGGGCAAGGTCCGCGTGCAGGTCACGGATGCGGCCGGAAACCCGGTCCGGGCGGAACTGGCCGTGAGCATCTTCGACAAGGCCTACCTCTATCTGCCCGGCCACGAGAGCATCCTGTCGCATGCGTTTCTCTCCGAGCAGATTCGGGGGGATGTCTTCAATCCGACCTATTATTTTGACGAGAAGAATACTGACCGGCTCCTGGCGCTGGACCTGCTCCTGATGACGCAGGGATGGCGCCGGTATGTCTGGAAAGACTGAAACTATGAGAAGCCTGAGAACTTTTTGGATCGTTTTGACGATCCTCTCCGCCGTGCCGGCGCTGGGGCAGCGCCGGTACGTACTGGCGGACGGGATCAGCGGGCATGACCGCGCCGAGCGGCTGCTGTTCATCCAGGCCTTCTCGGCGCAGAGCGATTCCCTCACCGTGATGACGGATACGCTCGGGCACTTCGAGATCGATCCTGCCATTATGGACCGGATGCATGGCGATGTCTATCTGAGGCCGATGAGCGCCCGGCCCAGGGTCCGGCTCACGCTTGACAGCCCGTTCGACTCCATTGACGCCTACCGGCAGGGCCGGACGCGGTACCTGACGCAGGACTATGTGTTCGAGAAAGAAGTGGAAGAAGAGCCCTTCTACTATTCCCCGGACGTTACCGTCCTGAAGGAGGCTACCGTCCGTGCACGCCGGCATGCGGTGGCGCGGGACAAGGTGACGGGCTATCTGGACAGCCTGGCTCTCATGTCCGACGGGGCGTGGGCCTGTTATCATGGTCCGCACCTGAAAAAGAACCTGAACGATTTCCGCGGCTATTCCCATCATCCCGAAGGCTGCCCGTGCCAGGAGTATGACGGGCCCCGCCTGGCGCCGAAGCGGGGGGAGGTGTACGACCTGGTCCGCTATGAGCCTGCCGGCCCTAACGGCGAATGGATTGTTACAGGTTATCAATATGACTTTATATATGACGGACCGGACTATACCGAGGAGGAGCTGCTGGAGATGAACGGGATGTGGAAGACGAAGGGGTATTTCCCGGAACGGGAATTCTACCAGCCGGACGAGCTGGAGCGCCTGTCCTCGACGCCGGACTTCCGGAACCTGCTGCAATGGCAGCCTGCGGTGCTGACGGATGAGAACGGTATCGCGGAGATTCCCTTCACGGCCTCGGACGTCAATACCGAGTTCGTCGGTCTCGTCGAGGCTGTCGACGGCACAGGGCTGCTGGGTACGCAATCATTCGTTTTCAGAGTAATGAAATAGTATGACCCGGTTTGGAATCATTTTGATCTGTCTCTCGCTCCTTTCCGCGCTGCCGGCGAGGGGACAGGGGCAGGCAGTGCTGCCGGACGGAATCTGCGGGCGGGACCGCACGGAGAGGCTGCTGTTCGTCCAGGCCTTTTCGGCGCAGAGCGATTCCGTCAACATGATGACGGATACGCTCGGCCGCTTCGAGATCGATCCTGCCATTATGGACCGGATGCGTGGCGACGTCTATCTGAAACCGATGGACGCGCGACCCAAGGTGCGCCTCTCGCTTGTCGCCCCGTTCGACACCATCGACGCCTACCGGCAGGGCCGGACGCGGTACCTGACGCAGGACTATGTGTTTGAAAAGAACGCGGAAGAGGAGGTTTTCTACTATGATCCGGACGTGACGCTGCTGCAGGAGTCCGTGGTCCGCGCACGCCGGCATGCGGTGGCGCGGGACAAGGTGACGGGCTACCTGGACAGTCTGACCATCATGTTGACCGGGGAATGGGTATGCTACCATGGCCCGAACAAACATAGATATCTGAACGATTTCCGTGGCTATTCCCATCATCCCGTGGGGTGTCCCGGGGCGGAAGAGTATAATGGCCCCCGCCTGCTGCCGAAGCGTGGGGAGTCCTACGATCTGATCCGTTATGAGCCTGTCGGGCCTAATGGCGAATGGTACCTCACGAAGGTGGTATATGATTTCGAGTACCAGGGGCCGGACTATACCGAGGAGGAACTGCTTGAAATGAACGGAATGTGGAAGACGAAGGGGTATTTCCCGGAACGGGAATTCTACCAGCCGGACGAGCTGGAGCGGCTGTCCGCGACTCCGGACTTCCGGAACCTGCTGCAATGGCAGCCTGCGGTGCTGACAGATGAGAACGGCATTGCGGAGATCCCCTTCACGGCCTCGGACGTCAACACCGAGTTCGTCGGCCTTGTCGAGGCCGTCGACGGCACGGGTCTGCTGGGCGCACAAACCTTTATCTTCCGGGTGATCAAAGAGTAACGGGGAGCGGGAGGTCGCGAGTTGGGGAGGGTAGAAATAGAAAGGAGCCAGTCAAAAGACTGGCTCCTAGCGGTGCGGACGAGGCTCGAACTCGCGACCTCCGGCGTGACAGGCCGGCATTCTAACCAAACTGAACTACCACACCAGGTTGTTTCGTTTCCGAATGCGGATGCAAAGATAGACATAATTTGGGAATCCGCAACACTCTTTCGAAAAAATATTTTTCAAGACCCAAATTTCTTGCTGCCGGAGGGCTCTCGGGCGCGTGCGTTTGCGTGAGAGGAGAATTTACGTTATATTTGTATGTTTATATACCAAGTATCAGCAACTGTAGAAACTGAATATGAAAAGATTTTCTTTGATTGCAGCCACGCTGCTCTGCTCGCTGGCGTTTGTCGCGAATGCGCAAATGACGGATGATCAGGTGATCGAGTATGTCAAGTCTGCTGCGGCCTCCGGCAAGAGCCAGGAGCAGATCAGCAGGGAACTCGTCCTTCGCGGCGTCACCCAGGCGCAGGCAGAGCGCATCAAGGCGCGCGCGCAGGCGCTGCAGGTCGGCGACAAGACCGGCAGTTTCGGCGACGACGACGCCTTCGGCCGTGATTCCGGCGCCCCGTCGGTCGGGCGCGCGCAGCAGGGCGCGACCTACGAGCAGCAGTATTTCAACGACCAGCGGAGCGCCCAGGCCCGGCGGAGAGCCCGCCGCAACGTCAAGGTGGACGCAAACCGCGACCGCAATCAGTTCGACCTGCAGAAAGAAGAGCTGGACAAGCTCTACAAAAGGACGCCGGACCTGACGGACATGCTGGGAAGCCTGACTCCCGACCAGGAGGAGGAGATTCCGGACAGCCTGCAGATCTTCGGGCATGACATGTTCGACGGCAGCGCTCTGACCTTCGAGCCGAACGAGAACCTGGCCACGCCCGAGAACTACGTCCTCGGCCCCGGCGACCAGCTCCTGATCGAGATCTTCGGCTACAGCGAGGGATCCTACAGCAAGACCATTACCCCGGAGGGGACCATCAATATCAGCCAGATCGGCCAGGTGCAGCTCGCCGGCCTGTCCATCCGCGAGGCGAAGGACAAGCTGCGCCGGCTGCTGGTGTCCAAGTATTCCAGCGTGGGCGGCAGCAATCCCAATTCCACGGTCAGCATCTCCCTGCGCAACATCCGCACCATCCAGGTGAACGTGATGGGCGAGGTGGTGATGCCCGGCACCTTCCGCCTTTCCTCCTTCGCCACGGTCTTCAACGCCCTCTACAATGCGGGCGGCGTGACGGAGAACGGCTCCCTGCGTGCAATCAAGGTGGTCCGCGGCGGCAAGCAGATCGCCACCGTGGACGTCTACGGATATCTGTTCAACGGGCACTCCGACAGCGACATCGCGCTGCGCGAGGGCGATGTCATCATCGTCCCGCCGTACGTGCATCTCGTCCAGGCCTCCGGCCAGGTCAAGCGCCCGATGTTCTATGAGCTGGCCGAAGGGGAGACCCTCTCCGACCTCATCCAGTATGCCGGCGGATTCGCCAGCAAGGCCTATCAGGAAGATTTCCGCGTGATCCGCCAGCAGGGCGTCGAGCGGCAGATCTTCACCGTCCGCAAGGACGCCGCCTCCAGCTTCGCGATGCTGGACGGCGACGAAGTGCGGGTGGGCGAGACGATGGAGCGCTTCGCCAACAAGGTGGAAATCAGGGGCGCCGTGTTCCGCCCCGGCATGTATGAGCTGGGCGGCGACATCGCCACGGTCCGTCAGCTGGTCCGCGCCGCGGGCGGCCTGACGGAAGACGCCTTCGCCGGCCGCGCGGTCATCGTCCGCGAGAAGGAAGACCTGACCTTCGAGTCGAGGTCCGTGGACCTGGCCGGGATCCTGGCCGGCCGCGCCGACGACATCGTCCTGCGCAAGAACGACATCCTGACCATCTCCAGCAACAAGGAGATGTCCGATCCCGGCACGATGACGATCAACGGCTATGTCAAGAACCCGGGTGTTTTCCCTTATTCGGCCAATACGACGGTCGAGGACCTGATCCTGCTGGCCGGCGGCCTGCTCGACGGCGCCTCGATGGCGCGTGTGGACGTGGCCCGGCGCATCGTGGATCCGAACAGCCTGATGCCGACCGACGAGATCGGCGAGACCTTTGCCTTCCCGCTCAAGGACGGACTTGCCATGGACGGTGGCGACAGCTTCGTCCTGCAGCCTTTTGACATCGTATCCGTGCGCCAAAGTCCGGGCTTCAAGCCCCAGCTCTTCGTGAAGATCGAGGGCGAGGTGGCCTTCCCGGGCGAGTATGTGCTGCTGAACGAAGGGGAGCGCGTTTCGTCGCTGGTGAAGCGCGCCGGCGGCGTCACGGCCCAGGCTTACCTGCACGGCGCCACCCTCACGCGCGAGACCTCCGAGGAGGAGCGCAAGCTCGAAGAAGCCAAGCAGCAAATGGCCAAGGGCGGCTCCAGCCGTGACTCCCTGCGCGTGCAATTGCAGAAAACCAAGATTGAAGACACCTTTTCCGTCGGTATCGAGCTGGACAAGGCCGTGAAGACCCCCGGTTCGGAGTATGACCTGATCCTGCGCGAAGGCGACCGCATCTATGTGCCCGAGCATCTCAGCACCGTGCGCATCAGCGGTGACGTCATGTACCCGAACACGGTCGTGTAC
>JAEEGK010005845.1_pt1 | contig 29755 bp, 20 predicted proteins | sample 8958771 | NCBI WGS metagenome assembly JAEEGK01 (sample SAMN16246547, study PRJNA631951) | gut metagenome | biome: gut microbiome; feature: rumen; material: SC-attached | host: Bos | place: Iran: Karaj | collected 2018-10 | reverse complement strand
TTAATATCATTTAATAATAAATTATCAACTTCATCCCAAGAATATTTTCCATTACAAAAATAATTATCAAATACAAATTGAAAAAAAGCAGGTTCAACTAATAATTCTCTATTTTTAATTGTATAATAAGAAATATTAAATAAAAAAGGTTCAATATCACTTTCAATAACTTTATATGCATTTAAATGTGAATTTGCTAAAATAGAATTTAAAGAATGTTTAATCATTAAATTATCTGTTTTTACACTTATATAATCTAATTCTTCAAAGAATATATTTATTACTTCATATTCATTATAATCACATAAATATTTTTCATATCTTTCAAAAATTTTAAAATAATATAAAAAATCTTTTATCCCATCATATATTTTTATTTTATGAAAAGAAATAGTATTATTAAATCCATTATCAATAACTTTTTCACTTTGTAAACCATTAGTTATATATTGTAATCTGATTAAAGTAGTAATAAAATTATAAATAATATTTCTAGTAATTAAAGAATTAATTAATATTTCAGTTAACATTTTAATTTTATTTGAATGATTATTAGAAAGAATCATTATTATAATTTGTAAAATAATAAAAATTAAAGTAAGTATAATCCATACAACAATTAATATATAGATTTGAATTTTTAAACGATAATTAAAATCTTTTTTTTTAATTAAAATATATGGATCATCAATTACTCTGTTTCCAAAAAATTTATGAATATTATCTATTGAATCTATAATACTATTATTACTTTTTGTATTTAAAGATGTATTTGAAGGAATTGAAAATGAAGAAATTATTCTATTTGTTTCTTTTTCTACTAAATTATTATACAAATTAAATTCTTGTTCTTCTTTTAAAGAAAAATCTAAAAGTTCTTTTATTTTTATATTATAATTTAATAATAATTTTTTAATTGATAATATTTGAATTTGCCTTATTTTAATTAATATTTCATTTTTATTTTTATTTATTCCAAATTGATTATATACATGTTTTTTACTTTTTTTACTTAAAGCATTTACAAATTCTCCTATTTTAGTTTTTGTAGGAAAAATTAAAATGCTTTCTGAATTATTTGTATTTCCAAAAAAAGTTTCAAAAGAAGAATAAGAATTATTTAATTCAATTGTAAAATAAATAAAATAATAATCTTTATTTTCTTTATTATTTTTAGGTATTTCTCTTTTTTCTATAAAACAAACTAATTTAGAATCAATATTTTTCATTATTTGCCTTTGAATTTTTCTTATTCTTTTATAAATTTTAGTAAATTCATCATTTGAAGAATTTTGCATAAAATGAAAATTTAATAAAGCTATATTTTCATATATTTGAGATAAATTATTCTTTATTTTTTCTTTTTTTTCTACCCCCTCAAGTTTTAAAATATCTTTAAAAAAATTTATTTTATATTTCTTTATTGTTAATAAATTCAAACAAAAATATTCTTCAAATAATTCACTAATTGCAAAAATTTTTCCTTTTTTATTAGTAAAAATAAAACATTCATTTTTATTATGACTATAATTACTTTTTTGATTTTGTTTTATATGATTATTTTTTATAGAATTTGAATTATCTGAATGTTGAAAATTATAAGGATAAACCTTAAAAAATAATTGTAATTTATCACCATCAAAAACAACAATACCAATCATATTAATAATAAATGCATGTTTAAACTTATTTAAAAAAATAAATTCTTTAACAATAATTTGATTATTTCCCATTTTTATTTTTTCTATAATTCCATAATAATAACTATTTCTTAAACTATCTGGATTAAATTCTTTAACTTCTTTTCCTTTTAATTCATTTAATGTATAACCTAATTTAGAACAAAAATTATCCGAAATATATTTAAATATAAATTTCCAAGAATTTTTATTTTTTGCTATATTTATTATTATTGTTGAAAAATTTTCAAAACTATAGATTATATCAAATATCTTTTTAAAACATTTATTTATATTTTTTGGCATTTCTAAATAAAAAAATGAATAAAAAATGGTTAATTTTGCTGATAAATGATATGTTGTTATTATATTTTTAAAGTACAAATTTATTAATGTTTTATTCATTTTATATAATGATTTATTAAAATGTTTTAATATTTTTATAAATTCAAACAAAGAACAATCTTTTTCTTTTAAGATTTTAAGTGAATCTATATAAATATTTAAAACATTTGAAAGATATTTTTCTATTAATATCACATCACATATATTAGAATATAATTTATACAATTCATGAAAACGATTATCTGAATTTTCTTTATTTTTTTTTTGAGGATTTAAAATTAAATAATTCTGATAATCTTCTAAAATAACAAGTTTAATTAAAGTACATTGTAATTGAATTAAAGTACTTGATTTATATAATTTAGTTGTAGTAAATTCTTCTAGATAAAATAAACCTTTATTATAATTTCTATCAAACATAGTATAAAAAAAAGCAAGAACCAATAAATAACTATCATTATTAGAATTAATATTATTTTTAAATAATTGAGTTTTAATAAACAATTCAATATATTTATATAATATAGGAAAATGAATTTTTAATATTTTTCCTTTATATTCACATTTATGTCTTAAATTTTCAACAATTTGTAAATAATTTTCTGTTTGTTTCATAAAATCTTTATAAGTATATTTAGTGCAATAACATTTTATCCCAGGATATTTATTACATTTATTTTCTTTTTTATGCTTTTTAAATATATGATCAAAATACTCTATTATTTCATATAATAAATCATTACCTATTATTTTTTCTGGATGATATAATATATAAAATATTTTATTTAACAATTCATATGAATGATAATTTGGTTCGTTGCCTTTAAAAATTCGAAAAATTATTTTTTTCTCTTTTTCACAAAATAATTGAAGAACTACAAAAGATAAAAGAAATTCAAGTGCTAATTTAAATATTATAATAGTTTTATTTTTTTGTAAAATTTGAAAATTATTTTCCCAATCATATAAAAAAATAAACTCAATAATACAAGAAAAAAAACACATTGAATCTAAGAAAATAATAGTATTTCTAAAAAAAAAATTAGTGAAAAAATTTTTTGAATCACTTGAAATAACAAATATATAATAGAAAATATATATAATTCTTATAGTTCCTTTAATAAACACACATATTTTTAAAGGAAGATAATAATCACAAACTAAAAGACTTTGAAAAAAAGGAAAAAAAGCTAATTTAAATTTAACTTCTTTTAATTTAGTGACAATAAAAGAAGAAGTAAAACAACAAGGAATTGCAGTTAAATATATGAAAATAATATTTATTATAAATAGATAAATAATTAAAATTGTTTGAACTAACATTATAATATAATTATATGTATTTCTACAATCATTATTTATATTTTTTATTAATTTATAATCTGCTTTTTCATCATATATTGGTTTACAAAAATAATTTTCAAAACAAAACATAAAATTATATGGTGAAAATACAAAATTTACCCAAAACATTATTTGAACTATAATTTTAAAAAATTTAGGATTTGATATTCTATTATATTCTTTTATTTGATTATAAAATCTAAAATATATTATGATGTTTATTATTGAAGAAATAAATAAAAATAATATAAAAAACAAAGCAATATTTTGGGAATTTAATTTATGTATTATCGGTAATGTTGTTATTAATGAAAGATAATATGTTATTCCATGTTTATAATGAATATTCCAATCATGAGTTATTATAAATAAAGGTATTATTCTTAATGATATTAAAATACAATTTTGAATATTATTATTTGGAATATTTTTTATTATTTGATTTAATAATTTTTCAAAATCACTTTTCTCAGACATTTATTTTTTTATTTAAAATCAATGTATAATAGTAATAATTTTTAAAATAAATAAATTATAATATATAAGAAAAAATTTTGGGTTTTATAATAAAAAACCTTGGAAGTTTCAGTAACTAAATGATTATTTGTAATAGAAATATAATCTCTTATTCAACTATTAGAAAATAAATATTGAAATATTGATTATAAAATAAAAATTTATTTAGTTAGTTTAATTAATTAAGATTATATTTATTTAAAATTATATTAAATATAATTTATAATTGTTTTTTTTTCAAAATTTATCAAAAAATATTTGATTTTATATCAGAAGTATAGTAAAAATGAATTGATATATTATATATTTTTTGGTGAAAATTTTGAAAAATTTTTATTTTTGTGTATAAATCAATTAAATTATAATTTCCAATTGAAAGGATATCTCATTTTTTTTCTTTTTTTTTATTATTAGCAATAGAATTTTCATTATTAATTTTTTATTAAAGAAAATTTTATAATTAGGAAATTATTAATTAAATGAAATTGCTATCCTTAAAATCTTTCAACGGAGAAAAACTTAATTCGAAATTATTAGATTCAAAACTAAAATTAAAAATAATTAGAAGTTATACAAAAGATGTAAAAAAGGTAAATAATGAATTAAAAGAGTTAGAAACAAAAATATTAGATTATAAAATAAAAACGAAAAAAAATTTAGAAATTTTAGAAGAAAAAAAATTAACAAGTTCAAATGATAATAAATATTTAAATTATCCTTCATTAACATTAATTCCTTTTGAATTTACAGATGAAACAGATATAATATTAGAATATATTATTAACAAAAAACATAAAAATGAAAATGATATTTTCTTTATTCAACATTATTTAACGAATTTTTCTCGTTTACTAAATGAATTAAATAAATCTCAATTTTTAAATGTAAATATTTTACTCAATAAAATTTCAGAAAAAATGAAATTTTATCAGTTAACAACCAATCAATTATTATTTAGATTTGGAGATGAAGGAGATAATTTTTATTTTATTTTTTCAGGTAAATTTGCTCTTTTTGTTCCAAAAGAAATTAAATTTGAATTAAATTATAATCAATATTTACAACATTTAAATAAATTATTTAAATTAAAAGAATTTGGTTTGATTTTAAAAATCATTGAAGAAAATATTAAAATATTTAATTCTTTTGATATTTTACAATTAAAAAATTCCGTTATTGATTTATGTGATAAAACATTAAATGCAAAAAAAGAAAAAATTAAATTAAATAATTCATATAGTTCAAATGCATTTTCCAAATTAACAACTCAAGAATCTTTTCAAAGAAAATTAACTTTTTCTAAAAAAATAAAAGAAAAATTTAATATAGAACAATATATGAATTCAGTTCTTCCAAAATTTGAAAAAAAAAATTATAAAAATGAAAATGAATTAATAACATCAGAAAATAGAACAAATAAAGAATTAATAACATTATATATATATTATCATATAGGAAATTTAAATGAATTTTCAACTTTTGGAGAATTTAGTTTAGGAGAAAAAAATAAATATATAAATAGAACAGCATCAATAATAAGCTTAGAAAAAAGTATTATTGGTTATATTAAAAATAATGTTTATTCTGATTGTCTGAAATCTACTTTTGATATTTTAAGATGTAAAAATATTAATTTAATTAAACAAATTCCTTTATTCCAATTTATTAGTTTAGATGCTTTTAATGAAAAATATTTTAATTATTTCCATTTACATATTTATAAAAGAGGAGAAATTATTTTTAATCAAAATGATGAAAGAAAGAAAATATATATTATAAAAGAAGGAGAAATTGAATTATCAATGAAAAGTTCAATTAAAGATTTAAATAAAATAATTTTTAAATTTTCTCCAAATGATATTTTAATAAGAAATAAAATAATAAATAAAAATAAATATAATGATGATGATTTAGCTGATTTTTATAATAATGATAATGAAATTAATTATTGGAAAATTTTAAATCATTTTTCTTTTGATATTTTTGGTTTAGAAGATTGTATTTTTGAAAATAATAAATATTTTGTTAATTCAATTTGCAAAAGTGAAAATGCTTATATTTATGAAGTTGAAATCAATTTTTTTTTAAATATGATTCATGAAGAAAAGATTTATAATATTTATATTGAATATATTAATTTTAAAAAATTACAAATGATTAAAAGATTACAACAAATTAGAATGAATAAAATAAATATTAAATATTTTGAAAAGGAAAAATCTTTTTTAAATATGACTGAATTAAGAAAAATGAAAAAAAAAAAGAAATTTCATTTAAATATAAATTTGATTAATAAAAAATTATTTGAAAATGAAAAATTTTTTTATTTAAAAAATAAGGAAAATACTATAAATAAATCAATAAATGTAAATTCAGATTTATCATTGTCAAATTCAAAAATAAAATATTTTACCCCAATCAAAAATATCAAATATCTGACTCAAAATAATTCAACGTTAAATTCACTTAATAATTGTTCAATTTCAAATTCTTCAAATTCAAAAACAAAAAAAAGAAAAATTCAAAAAAATTTATTAAATTTAAATAAAAATATAAAATCTGATAAATACATTATAAAAACAGAAACAGAATTAAATAATTCAAATAATTATAAAAATATTTCTTCTTTAAGAACATATATTCAAAATATTAAATTAGTTAATTTAAAAAAGCCAAAAATTGATCCTTATTCTGAAACAATGTTTCAATTAAATTCTTTTGATTTTAAAAAGAATAAAAAATTAAATAATTCTGATGATAATACAATCGATTTTTTAGTTTTTGATAAATTTATTCAAAATAAATTTTATTTAAATAAAGAAAAAAAAATTATGAAAGAAATTGATTCAATGATTAAAAAAAATGATAAAAGTAATGTATTAATAAGTAATAGGGATAAAAAATTAAATTTATTTTTGAAAAGTAATTTTGGATAAATTATAAATATAAATTGGTTCTTACTTAAGTTATGAAAAACTATAAATATTTTATTAAAAATTTTTTTCCAAATCAATAGAATTTAGAGAATTTGGTATTTTTATTAAATATATTTAAACTATTTATATTTTATAGATTTATTTTTTTCAAAAAACACTGTTTAACTTATTTTTTGATTTTTTTTAAATATTAATTTATTAATTTTAAGTTATATTATTTGTTTATTTTTTTATAAATAAATTAAATATTAATATTTAAAAGAATTGAATAATAATTAAAATTATTTAAATATTTATAACTATTTTTATAATTATATATTACTATTTATAATAATTTAACCTTCTTTTTAGGTTTAAAATAATTAGAAATTTGAATATGAAATCAACAATTGAATTTGCTAAAAGATATTCAAAAAATCCAAAAAAATAAGAAAAACTAAAGAAATAATTAATTCTTCTAAAAATAAAACCCAAATAAATCATTTAAAATAATTTCAAAATATTTAATATTTTTCAAAGATATTTTCCTTTTAAAAATAAAAGTAAATTATAATCATAAAAGTAAAATAAAAAACCAAAAATACCAAAACAAATAAAAAAAAGATAATATTTTCCAATTAATAATCCAACCAAAAAAAAATAAAAAATTAAAATTTAAAAAAGAATAAAACATTTAGAATAATCCAATAAAAATAAAATAATTTAAATAAGTAGAAAATAAAATATTAAAAGGAGATTCATTTTTGAAAAAATAAAAAAAATTTTTTGTTGAAAATTTGAGATAATATGAAAAATATAATAGAAAAGATACATAATTGAATATTAAATTAATTATTAATTGAATAATATAAAGAAATAAATCCAGAAAAAAGAAAAAAAGGACAAATTATTTTATTAAAAGAAAATGTACTTGGTATTAGTTATATCAATATAAATTGGAATTAAATTAGTTAAAGAATTAATTAATATTATAATTCCAAAAGTTAACTAATTTGAAGAATAAAATATATAAAAGAAGACATAAGTCCTAATAAATAATTATAAATCTTTTATAAAGAAAAACAATTTGAAATACTTTTATTTAAACTTAATTATTTTCCAAAATATATTAAAAAATCATTTAATTCTTCATTTTCATATTCATAATTTAAATTTGAATAATATTATAAATTTCCTCATTTTCTCCTGAAAAATATTTTAATATATAATAAATGATTATTAAGCAAATTAAATAAATTTGCATTTTCCAAAACAAAAGAGAAATAAATAAATTTCATTAACTTGATAAAATTCTTTTTTAAATAAATCAATTCCAAATGAAAAAATTCCTAATTGAAAAGAAGATATAATAATATAAAATATTATAAATATAAAATTAATTTTTTATTGAGTTAATTAAATTAATCCTAAAATTTTGAACACTTTGTTTTTGAATATACGATTGAGATAAAATATCATTCAGAGATATACAATAATTCTCTTGAATTCTTTCTAATTAAAGGAAACTTTGTTATAAATTAATATTTGGAATAAAAGATTGACTTTTACTTAATTTATTTATCATATTTAAATTATTTGAAAATAAATAAAAATACAATTTTTAAATTTTTAAATTTGTTAATTTTAAATTAAAAAATTATTAATGGATAAAATTAAAAACAAATCGAAAAAAAATTCAAAAAATAAAAATAATAATATTAATAAATCAAATGAAAGATTTCCAACTCCAACAAAAAAAGCAAAAAATAAAAAAAATACAACAAAAAGTCCAAAAATAAATGATTTAAACAATGAACATTCTTTTGAAAAAAATATAAATATAAAAAGAAAAACATTTCAAAATGAGAATAAAGAAAAAGAAAAATTAATGAAAAATTACAAAAGAACAAAAAGTGATATGAATGATAAAAGAAATAATTATGAAATAAATTATGATAATAATGATATAATAGAAGATTTAAAAATAAGTGAAAGATTGATTTTACAACAACAATTACAATCAGCACAAGCAAAAATATATTTATTAGAACAAGAAAAAGATAGAATAAGTAAAACTATTGATGGAAATAATAATAATAATATTTTATTTCAACAAATTCAAAATTTAAAAACAAAAATAGATAATTTAGAAAATGATAATAATGTAAAAATAAAAAACAATAAAGAAAATAAAACTTTTAATAATTTTATTAATGAAAAAGAAAATAAAAATAATATTTATCATATAAGTGATAAAATATATTTACTATTAAAAATATTAAGAAAATATGCAAAAAAATTTAATACATTAATTTCTTTATGTGAAAATAATGAAGAAGTTTTTGAAGAATTAAAATTAACTATTGAACAATATAATAATGTAGTTTTTAATGAAAAATTACAAAAAATATTTAATTTCTCTGAAAAAAAAGAAAATGATATTAATGAAGTAATTTTTGCATTATCTGAATTTGAACCTCAATCTTTTGATTTATATTCTAAATATCAAAATCAAATAAAAGAATTACAAAATAAAAATGAATTATTAATTAAAAAGATTTCTGATTATGAAAAAAATTTAAATAATTTAAAATCAAATAATAATGATCTTCAAAATTTAAAATTAAAAAATCAAAAAATTAAAATTGAAAAAAATAAAATCGAAGAAAATTTTAATATTATTCAACAGTTAAATAAAGATTTAAATATTAAAATATCTAGTTTGAAAGATATAGAAAATAAATATATTTCACAGGAAAATATAATAAAACAATTAAAAAATAAAATTCAAAATTTAAATAATGAAATAAATTATAAAGAAAATACAATTCATTATTTAGAAAGTCTTCTTCAAAAATGTAATTTACAACAAAATAATAATAATTATAATATAATAGAAAGTTTATATTCTAATAAATATATAAATTCTTTTGGTGATAATAGTCAAAATAAATTAGAAATAAATAATTATGACAATAATTTAATTAATCAAAATATAAATAATTCTAATCAAATTTATAAAAGTTTAAGTAATAAAGAGGATAATAATATTGAAAATCAGAATTTAATTAATTCTAATTTTGAAAATAATAATAATGAAATCAATTTTAACTCTGATATTAATGATAATTTAATTAAAAAAAGAGAATTAAATAAAGAAGATAAAAAAGAAAAAGTAAATGATATTAATAAATATTTAGAAGAAAATATTAATGATAATTATTTAAATAATGATTTAAATGAAATTGTTGTTACTAAAGAAGATAATAAGAATTTAAATTCAAATAGTATTAATAATGAAATTGAAGATGATAAAAAACATGAAAATTTACAAACTGAAATTGAACAATTAGATCAAGAAATATATAATTTAAAAAATAAATTAAAATTAATGATATCAAATAAATAAATATATTTCAATATTTTTAATTGATATATAATAAAAATAAATAAAAAAAATTATTTTTTATCACTCTAAAATAAATAGTAAAAAAAATATATTTTAATAATGCCATCACCAGAAAAAATAATTCAAAAAATGTTTTCTCTTCCAAAAAATGAAATAATAAGAAACGAAATTCTATGTTGTCTTTTAAATTATAGTTTTGAGTAATGTATATAACAAATAATTATTTATGTTTTAATTCAGTAATTAATTCAAATAAAATAATAATAAAAACATTTTCAGAAATATTATCAATGAAAATATCACATTATTCTCAAAATATAATAATATCTACATTAATTAAAATGTATAGACAATCTCTTTTAATATTTTCTAATTTTTTAAATTTAGAAAAAACTTTTGATTTACTTGATAAAAAGTTAAGAAAAAGAAAAATATTTTTACCCCCATATACATATTCAAATTATATGTTAAACATAGAAAGATTAAATAAAAGTAATTTAAATTTATCTGAAGAAGAAGAAAATAAGGAAATTAAATTTATTAAAATTATTCCTGAATTATTATATCTGTTAAAAAAATAAATTTGTCTTCTAAAGATTTTTTCGAAAAATTTTTTCACCCAAAAAAAATTTAAAAGATGATTTTTCATATATTAACTTTTATGAATCTTTAGTAGATCTTTTTAATATAAATAAATCAGATTTTATAAATTTAAATTCAGAAAAAGAAGTAGAAATAATTATAGAAAAAGAAATAAATTTTAATTTAAAATTAAAAGGAATTCCTTTTTGCAAATGAAAGTAAAGTTAATTCAAAACAAAAATTAACAATAAATGAAAAAAAAAATTTATATATTATTCAATCTACTTCTCAAAGCGAAGGAATAATTTTTTCAAATTTTTTAAAATAATAGATCAATATGATATATACCCTTTAAATAAAAATAATTGAATTGTTAGATTTTCTGCATATCCTTTATTTTTAGATACTTTTCTTAAAAAAATTATCGAAATTACTGCTCAAAAAACTTTTGAAGAAAATAATGATTTGTGGCTAAATTATATTCAAAGTAAAGGTTTTATTTTAAATGATTGACTATTATGATAATTTGTTTTTGTATTAAAAATAATTTTCAAAATTATTATATCAAAATAAGTTTTTAAATATAGTGACTAATTTTTATGTCATTTTAATAAGTAGTTTCACATTAATTATAAATTAAATTTAAATATTTTATATTTATTTAAATATTAATAAAATTTTCATAAAATTTAAAACTTATAATATAAAACTAAAAATAAAGAAGAGACTTTAAATATTATAATTAATATTTTTTAAACAATTATAAATTATCAGTTTACTTAATAATTTATTTTTCATTAATCTTTAATTTTTAAGTGTTTATTTATATTTTTTATTTAATAAATTTTAATGAATTTATTAACTTTTTTTTTAATATTAATGTTTTGTCAATAAAATAAAATATTGACATTACAGATAAAAATCTAATATGAATAACATATAATTTTTCTTTATATTATATAATTTTTTAAAAGGAAAAATTTCAACAGCATTTTTTACATTTTTTATTTTTTCCTTGTTCAAGATTAATAATAGAATTATTATTCATATTATTAGTAGATTCAAAATCATTATTTTCAATAAAATTAATGCCTAATATTTTTTTAGAAATTTGAATAAACAAATTATTAATATTATTATTATCTCTTGCAGAAGTTTCAATAACATTAACATAATTTAAATCATCTTTAAAAAAGCTACAAACATTTTCTTTAATGAAAAATTTATCTTTAATATCTTTTTTATTAATTAAAATATAAACAGGGATTTTATCATTAATATTATCTAATTTACTATTTTTCCTAATTAAATATGATTGAATAAAATTTAAATAATATGGAATTTTTCTACAAGATTCAAGAGAATCATAAGAACAAACTAATAAAAAAGCATTTGCATTTTGATATATATGTAAAGGTAAAATTTGATTTTCAATTTCTTCTCCATTTGTATCCCATAAACAATAATTTATTTCATTATTTTCTATTTTTACTTTTTTTGTATAAAAATCTACTCCTATTGTTGATACATAATAATTTGGAAATTTCTGCTTTGAAAATTGAGTTAATATACTTGTTTTTCCTACTTCTTTGTCTCCTAGTAATATTATTATTATTTTTTCATTTTTTGTTCTTATCATTTTTTTTTAATTCGAACAAATAATATAAAAAGTTATATTTATTTTTTAAAAAATTTAGTTTTTATCAGGAATTTTTTTATTTATCTTTATTGTTTAAATAAATTTAATAAGTTCATTTTATAATTTGAATATTTTCATTATTCTATTCTTGTTAATGTGATATCAATTTTAAAGTAGTTTTCATGAAAAAAATAAAAATTTATATATTATTACTTTTACTAACCTATGTTTAACTTTTTTTGCTTATTATTTTATAGGGAATTTTTTTCTAAAAACCACGTGACATTGTTAATTATATTTATTGTTTAAATGCAGATTGGCTTTTGAGCATACTAATCAATTTATTTCAAAGAAAAAATGAAAAGAAGAAAAGAGACAAATTGATTAAATGAAAAAAATAATGAAACGCAAATGAAATTGTAAACCTTAAAAATAAAAATTTAAAATATAATTATAATTAACTTGTTTTTTATACAAAGAATAATTTAAAGCAATATAAAAATAATATATTATTTATTTATTATTTATTTTATTCAATTTTTTAAATCACTATATATATAAAATAAAACAAATAATTAATACTTATCCTATATAAGATAAAATATACATAAGAGAAAATAAAAATAAAAAGCACTCAACAGCATAATAACTAAAATTCCAACAAAAAACGAAAAAAAAAATCTAATTTTTAAATTGAATTTAAGAATAATAATTGAGAATCCAAAAAAAGAGAAATTTATAGATAAAAATATATTGTTCATGACAACTAACCATTCCCCATCTTTGTTCTCTTAATTGTCTAACAATATTAAAGACAGAGAAGAAAGGTTTAACTTGAAAATCATAATTGACAAATTTAAAGAAAGAAATACATTTAATAATATTAAATATAGCAATTAAAGTTCCAGTTCTTCCAACTCCAGCAGAACAATGAATTAAAACAGGATATTTATCATATTTTTTTCTACTTTCTGCAATACATTCTATTATATATTTTATTGTTTCATATCCTAATTTTTCATCTGGAAAAGAATAATCCGGCCAATTTAACATTTGAATATGAATAAAAGTTTTTTTAATGTTCTCATATTTAATCTCAATTTCTCTTTTTATTATATTTGCACAAAATAATTTCTCTTCTTTTATTATTTTTATATATAATTTATTCTCTTCTATTTCTTCTTCTAAATATTTATTTTTAGGTAAGTAATATTCACATTTTTTTCTTCCTTCTTCTTCAAATGAACATAACATAATAATTAATTTAATATTATTATTAAAAATCATTTTGTAAAATTTTGGAATTGAATTTTTTAAAGGAGCTTGAGCAGCAATAAAACATTTTTCATCATTAATAAAAGGACCATTAATATAACTTGCATTTATATACCATTCATTTTGATTATTTTGTTCATATATATTATTCTGGAATGGAACATAATTAAAATTAAATGGTAATATATCTGAATAACGATTATTATTTCTTTTTATATTTTTTAATATTTCTATTTGATTTTTTCTATGATTTTCTGTCTCTGTTATTAATTTTAGTATTTTAAATTCGCTTTTTAAATTTCGAGTATTTAATAAATTTTCAAATGATAAATTTTCTTTTGTTAAAAAAATACTTTTTGAAATTTTTAATATTTCGGGATTTGAATTTATATATTTTATTGATATATCATTTATATAATTTTCTCCTTCCATATAATTTAAAAGTTCATTTAAAAAATTATTGTTTTTTGATAATAAAATTTGTCTTTCATTTTCATTTAATTTTTCTTTCATTGATGATGCATCTAAAAATAAATTATATTCTTCTATTTCATTTTTTAGTTCTATTTCTTTTTTTGTTTCTTCATTTATTTCATCTATTTCATCTATTGAAATTGTTAAATTTTTTAAGTTTTTCAAATGTGACATTTTTTTTTTTAATTACCTTTTTTTTTATTTTCAGCTTTTTTATATTAAAAAATATTATATTTATTCATTAATAATATAAAAAAGATTAAATATTTTATTTTTAGAATAAAAGTTTTTTAAAGGGAGAATTTTATTATATATTATTCATTTTATTTTTGTTTACCAGAAATTTTTATTTTTAACTTTTTGAATTTTTTCAAAAGTGGTTTTTTTTTCCAGTTACATATTTATTAAATAACATAAACATTAAATATAAAAAAGAAAGAAATTGAAAAAAATTAACATTTTAAATAAGTTTTTAAAAATAAAAAATAAAAAATAAATAAATTTATCCTCTTCTTCCTCTACCTCCTCTACCTCCTCTAACTCCTCTAAACAATCCTCTCCCTCTATCCATTCCTCTAAACAATCCTCTCCCTCTATCCATTCCTCTAAATCTTATTATATTTCTTCTAATATTTCTTCCTAATGGTCTTCTCATATTTCTTAATCTAATTCTCATTCTACCTCTCCTTGTAAAAAATTTATTTGATTTGCTGATCATTATACTTTTTATTTCTCTTCTCATACTTTCTGAAAGTGGGGGTTGATATCCTTCTTTACTTCTCTTTAATGGAATATTTAATGATAGTGTCACTTCAAATTTTGGTATGTAACTAGAATTTGATATTATTGATGATATTTTATTCTCTTGATGAAGACCTGGAATTATTAATTTTAAAGATTCTATTATTTTTACTAAATTTGATATAGCTTTTCCTAATGCCTCTAATTTTATTTCTTTGCTTGTTTCCTTTAAATATTTCCTAGAAAGAGATATTATTTTTCCTGGAATAGTGCTATTTTTTACTTTTATTTTTGATATTTGGGAAATCATTTTTTTATTTATAATTAAATATGATAAACTTTCTTATTTTTATTATTTATTTTTAAATTTAATTATTCTAAAATAATAATAAGTATTAATAATAAATGAATTTTAATGAAGAATTAACAAATGCTTATAAAGAGACATATGATACACCAAAATGTTATGAATATTTAATTAATTGTTTAAATATTTTAGAAAATGAAGAATTTAAATTGACCAAAGAAAATATAGAAAAATTAAAAATAATATCAATTAGAAATAATATAATGTTAAATTTAATTATTTCTCAAATCTATTTTAAAATAATTAAAGATGAGAATTTATTTGATAAAATTTCAGAAGATATAAATTTACTAATTTCTTTTTGTAATGAAATTATTAAAATTATATATTCATTTAATGAAAGTATTTTAAATGAAGAAATTTATATATTAAAAATACAAGTAATAAAGTTAATAAAGTTCATTTATATAAATTATAAATCAAAATTAAAAGAAGAACAAATAAAAACTTTTACAAATTTATTAAATGAAATACAAATTAAATTTTTTAGTCAAATTTACAATAAAATTATTAATTCAAATAAAATTTTAAATGAAGAAAATAATTATGATATAAATTATATTAAAGAATTTTTATCAGATACTTTTTCAATAAATGAACAATTTGAAATAATAAATTATTTATATAGAAATAATTTTTTTGATATAAGAAAAATAAAAGAACCTGATTTATTTATTAAATATTCACAATTATTATTAAAATATATTTATTTCGAAAAAATAAAATTAATTCAAAATTTGGAAAATAAATTAAATGAAGAAGAAAATAATTCATTTTTATTATTAGATGCAGTTAAAAAATGTACAAATGAAATTCAATTTAAAAGTAATGAAAATATAGATGTTAATTTTTTAACAGGAAAAAAATTTTATATTAATTATTCTAACAATCAAACAAAAAATTTATTTAAAATTATTGATTCTTATATAGAATATATTCATCAAAATAATACTAAATTAATAAATAATAGAGAAATAATAAATATATCAAATTCATTTTCTAATATTTTATTTAATTTAAATAATAATGAATATTATAAAGAAATAAATATAAATGATTTTTCCTTTGATATTGGTTATAAAAATAAAATAAATATTTATGCAGGAGAAACTCATTTTTTAAATTTTAAAACAAAATCTAATTCTTTAATTTATATTGAATTTGAAATAAAAGATAATGAAAATTTAGATAAAGATATTTCTTTTTGTTTATATAAATATCAAATAAAAGAAGAAAAAATAGAAAATGAAAAAAATAAAGAACAAAATAAAATTGAAAAAATTTCTTTTTATGATTTTCAAGTATTATTTAAATTAGAAAATGAAAGTAAATTAACTAAAATAATGTTATTTAGTCAATTTCCTTCTTTATATAAAATAGAATTTAATAATAATTATTCTTGGGTAAAAGGAAAAGAAATATTATATAGAATATTATTTTTAAATTGTTTAGAAGATAATATTATTATTCCTGAAAATAATATTAAATTTGAATCTAATGTTTATGTTTATTATGAAGGAGTTAATCATACTTTTTTAATGAATGAAATAAATAAAGATATTACTAATATCAACATTAATAAAGAAAATGTAATTTCAGTTTTAATTTTTTATAATATAATAAGAATAGTAAATTTGAAAGAAGATAAATTAAATTTTTTAGAATTTAAAGATGAAAATAAAAATAATATTTTAACAAATAATTTTTTTATAAAAACAATACAAAATTACATTAATACATTAAATATAGAAAAAGAAGAAAAAATAATATTAAATATATTTTCCCTTAATCATAATTTAAGTTCAAATAATGAAAAAATAAATGAAATAATAGAAGCTTTATCAAAAGAATCAATAAATAATACAATAAATGAAAAAATAATAAATTCAATTGAAAAAATAGGTATTTTCCCAAATAATATTAATAAAAAAATTCCAAATTTAACATATAAAATATTTTATTTTACAGATGTTTCTTTATTATATTTTTTATATAAATCTATTTTTGAAAAAATTTATATTGAAAGTACTTTAATGTTAATTACTTTTGATAATTATACTTCTAATATTTCTATATTTAATGAAGGAGGTATTTATAATAATTTAAAAAATTTTCCTTATAATAAAAACAATTATGAAGATATTAAAGATAAATATTTGAATTTTATTTATAAGGCTAATGATTCTTTTGATGGTATTTTTCTAGTTATTACTTATATTGAATTAAATGAACAAAATAAAACTATTGTTTTTAATATAATTAATGAAATCAAAGACATTTGTCAAAAATTAAATCCTGTTGTTAAAGTTTATTTTCAAGAAAATAATCTTTTTGCTTATGATGTTTTTAAGTTTATTCATCTATTTTTTAAAGACAAAAATATGAAAATTTAATTTATTTTATATTTAAAAAATTAAAAACAATTATAAAATAATTTATTTATAATTAATATATAATGAAACAAAAATAATTGATTGTTCTTAAAATTACAATTTAATTATTCTTTTCTTCTTCTTTTTTTATGTCAATCACCCATTGAGGTAATTTTGAAAAATCTTTTTTTTCCATTGCACTTTTTCTCCATAATTCTCTTATTTTTTCAGAATAATAAATATCTCCTATTTTTATTATTCCTAATTGTTTTAATCTTTCATTTTCTTTTTTTTCTTCTTTTTCTTTTATATTTTCAATAGTATTTTTCAATATTTCATTCATTTTATTTTTCATTAAAATAAAATCTTTTTGTATAAATAAATTATAATCTAATAATTCTCCAAAAATAATTTTTTCTTTTAAAATTCTTGTTATATTTAAATCATTATTAATAAATAATTCAACTAATCTTCCATCTTCTCCTATATTTTCATTATTTTCATTCAAATATTTTATTTTTTTAATTTCTCCATTATCACAAAAATAAATAGGTGAAACTTCAAATTCACTTCTAATAATTTTTTTTTTGATGAGAATTTTTCTCATGTCTAAATTCCATAGAAATTGTAAAAGCTATATTTTTTTTTTCTTTTAAATCATTAATAGAATGTATATCCTTTTTAAAAAGATTAGATTCATTAATAACTGTTATTCTTTCATTTATATAATGAGAAGTTTGTTCTTTATTATTATAATTATCTATAAAAAAGAAATCTTCATAATTTTCTTTTAAATGATATTTTATAATAAATAATGGTTCTATTGATAAAGAATAACTTTTTTCTTCATTGAGTAAATAATTATGTAAAATATATGAATCCATTTGTAAATAAGCTAAAAATAATCTACTTTTTTCATTTAAATTTATTATTTCATTTATATTAAATTCTTTTGCTAATATATAAGGAGAATCTTTTTCTAAATTAGAAAAGAAATTAATGTAATAATCATTTTTTCTTTCTTTAAATCTATTAAGTAAAAAAGTAAATAAACGAAGAAATTCATTTAAATTTATTTTATTTTTGAAATTATTTATCGAATGAAAAATATAAATGATTTTATTCCAAGCTTCATATCTATTATATTTTTTAATTGAGTAGAAAAAAGAAGATAATAATATACCAATTCTTGTTTTAAATTGACTTTTATTAATTTTTTCATTATAATAATATTTATTTATTTCTTCTTTTAAATATACTTCAATATTTTCATATTTTCTTATAAATTCTTCGATGATATTATTATAATCTATATTTGAATAATTTAAATAATCAATAAAATTACCAAATTTATCATAATAAAAATCTAATTTTTCATTATCAAATATTTTAGGAATAGAAAATTCAATTTCTGTAATATTGAAAATTCCAAAAATTTTTGATTCATCTATTTTATGAAAAGTTTCACAAATTAATAAAGAATTTCCTTTATTTATAATATTTTCATCACACTCATTTTGATACGGAATATTTAAAATATTTATTCTTATTCTATTTGAAGAACCAAAATAATCATAAATAAATATAGGTTTCTTAATATTATTTATATTTATTTCTTTCACTGATTTTATAGGTAAATTATTAAATGAATAATATAAATATTCATAAAAATAAGATTTATTACTTGAATAATTTATAAAAGTATTTATTTTATTTAATAATCCATGAATTAAAAGAAATTCAAAATTTAATATATCATTTTCTTTTTTATCATTAATTAACTTTATTGTTATTGGATATATTTCATAATTTTTTATATATTTATATTCAAATATAAAATCTAATTCTTCTTTCTTTATTTCTTTAATTATATCTAATATTTGAATTTTATTATATCTGTTATTTTCTTCATTTAAAAAATCTAAAAAATGAAATTGAATTATAGAAGAATAATTTAAATAAATATTATCTGAGAAATAAATATTTTGATTAGAAAAATAAATAAAAGAATTGTTTAATAAATTAATAAAAGGATATTTTCTATATTTTTCATTTTGTATTATTTCATAATTTGAAATTAAACATAATTGACCTAATTTAACATTATAATTTGAAATATTCATTATAAATAATTGTTTTTTGGAATTGAGTATATAAATAATTTTATGATATTCATCAATATCAACAATTTTTCCATAAAAATATTTAGATTTTAATTCATTATTATTTTGAATTAATAAAAATAATTTTTCATCTGATAATGTTTCAATAAAAGAAAAAGGAGTTAATTCTATTTTATCTTTAATAATAGAAAAATGATTAATAAAAATGATTTCATTATTTTTTAAATAACTTTTTGAATTTTCTAATAAATAAACGATATTATTTTCCAATGATTTAATATTATAATTTATTTTTATATTTTCTTTTTTATCATTATTAAAATTACTTAATTCACAAATAATAAATAAATTAGAATATAGTTGATTTTTAATATTCAAATATTTTTTTATAGAAGATAAAATATTTAATTCAGTGAAATCTATTATTTCTTTTTTTTTATTTTTACAATTTATTAGATAATTCTTTGTATTTTCATGTAATAATTTTCCTTTTATAAAGAATTTTAATTGATAATAATCATCATATTTAAAAATTATTTCTTGAATTTCAATTAAATCATTTTTTTTTGGAGTTGGAAAAATATCTCCTTTTATAATAATTAATCCTTTATATATAAATTCATCATTTTCTATATTTAAAGATATATAATCATTTTTATAAAAATAAATTTCAATAATTTTACAAATTAAACTTATTTTGATTTTTTTTTCTGGATTATGAAAAAGTTGAAAAATTTCACTTGAATAACTTTCCATTTTAATGTTAATTTAATTCAAAAATAATTATTTTTTATACTTGACAAAAATTAAAATATATTATAATTTTATTTATTAAATTTTAATTTTTCATTTTAAGAAATATTATTGTTCTTTAATTCTTAAAAAAATAATTTCTCAATTATTAAAAGAAGTGAATAATTTAATTGATAACTAAAAAAATAATTATTTAAGAATTTTTTTCAAATTTAAAATATTTATAAAATAATATTAAAATAATAAAGAACAAATTAATAATCCAATAAAAAAGAAAAGAAATTTTATTTTTTGATCTTTTCCAATTTGAAATTCTTCTAAAATACATTTAATAATACTAACATAAATAAAAATTCCTCCTGAAAAAGAAAAAAAAAAAGATAAAATTTGAAAAGAAAAAAAATGAGTTAAAAAAATTCCTGTAACAATTCCTAAAGGAGTAATAAGAGAAAAAAATAAAATTAAAAAAATAAAAATCAAATAATCAATTTGAGTTAAAATTAATCTTGAAGTTAAAATATGAATTTCAAATAAAATTCTTAAAAAAACAAAAAAATAAATTAAAAAAAATTTATTCTTCATTTTGATTAATCCAATTAAAATTCCTTGAATAAAAGAATGAAAAGAAGAAATTAAAATAATTGAAAAAGTTGAAAGAATATTTTTTGAACATAAATTGATAATGATGAATTTTTCATTTAAATTATTACTTTCTGCAATTTCATCAAAAACTTCTTTATTAACTTTTGTTCCTATTTTTCTTATATTTTCATCTTTTGCTTTCTCATTTTTTTTTATTTTATTTGCATTTACTAATTTAAATTTTTAAAAAAAAATTTACAATTAAAATTTGCATATAACACTAATTTACTACTTTGAGTTAAATTTTTTTTTATTTCTTCTGTTTTTTTTTTAGAATTTTCTTTATATAAATTTATATTTTTAAAATTTGAATTTATTTGATAATTATTTTTCTTTATTTCTGATAATTTAAAATAATCTTCTTCATTATTTAAAGAATTAAAAGATTTATTTTTTTTCAAATTATTTTTCTCATTTTTAAATTGAAATTCTTCATTTTCTTTATTTATATCATAATAAAAACTTTCATTTTCATCAATAATATTTTCTTCTGTAATATAATCATTATATTTAATTTCATTTTTTGGAAAAATATGATTTTTAAAAGAGTGAAAATCAAAAAATATTTTTTCAAAAAATAAAATAAAACAAAAACCGATTAAATTAAATAGAAAAGGATAAAAATCATTATAATAATAATTTAAAGATATTGAAATTAAATGTATTGTTCCTATACTTAAATATCCTCCACAAATAAAACAATTTAATAATGAAAAAAATTTATTTTCAATATTTTTTAATATTTCTCTATTTTTAATTATATATTTTATATTACAATTTACTTGATAAATATCCTACTATTAAAGATATTAATAATAAAATTAGAGAAAATAATATTTTTAAAGTTGAAAAATTTTCTATATTTAATTCTGAATTTTCTTCTTTCATTTTCTTTTAAAATAATTTTTTATTGATTTTATAATTTTATGGATTATAATAAAATTAAATTTTTATAAATTTAATAAATGGGAAATGATATTTATTTAGAAAATTATCAAAATAAATTTAATAGAAATTTAAGTCAATTTTTTACTTCTAATCATACAAAAATAATGTTTTGGAAAAATAATCAAAAAGATTTTTTTTCTATATGGAATTCAAAGAGTAATTATAATATAATAGATATTAATTTATTTTATTATTTACAAACAATAAATGATGAGTTAAATATATTTTTAATTGGAATTTTTACGAAAGAAAATTATATTGATTTAAATTTATTTTTTAATTTAGCTGTTCAATATAAAATAAATATTTCTTTATTAAAAATATTAAATGACGCAAATAATAATTTAAATGCTTATTTTTTCCTTTTACATAAAAATTATATTGATAATAAGAAATTAGAATCACTTAAAAATTATTTTGATTTTATTAATAAAATTGAAAATACTCCAAATTTATTATTATTATTATATAGTGATATTTATGAAAAATTAGAATTAGGAAATTTAAAATATTTAAAAGAAAATACTAATTCTTCTCTTTTAAAATCTCTTTGTCAAATTATTATTTCTTATTTAGAAATAAAAAATAATAATAAGATAAATTATAATAATTTAAATGCTAATAAAAATTTAAAAATTGAAAAAACTGTTTGTTTCAATATTTTAAAAGAGAATAATAATAATATTAATTATCAATTTTCAAATAATAATTTTTCTCTTATTCCAAATAATAAAATAAAAAAAAATGGAGTTTCAAAAATAAATTTATTACCAATTAATAGAAATTTAAATGAAGAAGAAGAAGAAGAAATGCTTTTAAATTCAATGGATATAAATTCAAATAATAAAAAATTACAAAATATAAATAATGTCAACAATAATATTTTAGAGAATGAAAACTTAGAAAAAAATATATATAAAAAATCTTCAAGAAATAATTTAAATGAAGATTATAGTTTAATAATAGAAAATTTTTTATATTTAAGTAATTATAAAGCAGCTTCAGATATAAATTTATTAAAAAAATTAGAAATAAAATATATAATAAATTGTTCTGGTGATTATTGTAATAATGTTGCATTAGATTTTATCAATTATTTAACTTTAAATTTAAAAGATAATACAAATGAAAATATTGAATGTGTTTTTTATAAATGTTATGATTTTATTAATCAATGTAAAAATGAAAAAAAAAAAATTTTAATTCATTGTTATCAAGGAATTAGTCGTTCTGTTTCTATTGTTATTTCTTATTTAATGATTAATAATAAATTGACTTGTGATGAAGCTTTTAATTTTGTACAAAAAAAAAGATTTATTGCTAATCCTAATTTAGGTTTTTTTCTTCAATTAAAAGTTTTTGAAAAAAGATTATTTCATAATTTAAATGATTTAAATAATAATAAATTAAATAATAATAATATTATTGAAATTTTTGCAATTTGTTCTTTTCAAATTGAACAACCTAATTTAATTGTTGCAAGATTAATTTATCATAATTATTTAAATAATGAAAATAATAATTTAGAAGTTAACAATTTAATTTTGGATAAAAGAGGAATGTTTATTATTTGTGATAAAGAAAATTATTTTATTATTCAAGGAAGTAAAATTTATGAAAAAAATAAAGAAAAATATTTTAATTTTGCTAAATTTTATATTGAAACAATTCATTCTTTTGAAAATTTAATTTCTAATTTTGAAAAAAATAATTCATTTGAAATAATTGAAGAAGGAAAAAAAAATATTAAATTAGAAAATTTAATGAATGAAAATAATATTAAAATTGAATTTGGATTTAATAATAATTTAGATAAATATTATATTGATTTAAATGAAATAAAAGATGAAAAAAATTTAAATGATAATTTAAATGAAAAAGAAATTAAAATTAAAAAAGGATTTTATTTTTATCCTAAAAATGAATGTTATAAAATTTTAAGTTTAGATGATTTAAATGAAGATGATTATTTAATTTGTTGTTTTGAAAATGAAAATAATAAAAAAATTTTTATTTGGAAAGGTTTTAACTGTAAAATTTTAAATGAAGAAGAAGAAAAATTCAAAAATGATGTTATTGAAAGTTTTTTTGATAAAAATAATTATAATCATATTGAAGAAATTATTGAAATTCCTTTTGAAGAATCAGATGATTTTATGGAACTTTTATAAACAATTATTAATATACATTTTCATTAATTTTTTTTTTGAGTGTAAATTTATTTTTATAGATAGAATATAATAATTATAATTAATTTTTTAAAAGAGTTTTTTAAAACATTTAAACATAATATTAAAATAATATTTAATTTTCTTTTTATTTTGTTTTGTCAAAATGAAAAATAAAAAAATAAACAATGAAAAGGAAATATAATATAAAATAATAAAAATTATTTATAAATTTTAAATATATTTTTAAATTTATTAAATAATTTTTCCTCAAAAAGAAAATAAAATAAAAAAAATATATATAAAACCTTAAATATTTTTCTAAATAAACACCAAAATAATTAATAATTAAGAACCAAATTTCTAATTTGTTCAACAGAAGAAAAAGGATAATTATTATAAACATCAATAAACTGTTCTTTAGAAACTAAATCTTTTTCAAAATTTTTAGAATTTTTTTTAATATCCATAAGCATTTTATCAATTAAACTTTTAATTTTATCTTCATTAAAAAAAGTAATATTTAATTCATCTAATTGATTTTTTATTTTTTGATCATCACAAACTTTTTTAATAGAATTATTAATAAAAGAAGTATTATAAGTAAAATATTTAATTAAACAATTTTCAAAATCTTCAATAGTTAATCTTCCAGTTATATAAGAAAAAATAGAAAATAAATTATCACTACATTTTTCATTATTATGATTTATAAAAGGATAAAAAATTAATATTACTGAATACATATTATTTTTATCTTTTAAAGTAGAAATTAAATCTTCTAAAATTATTTTTGAATATTTTTTTTCTTCATTTGGAAGATTTATATTATAAAATTCTTCTAATAAATATTCTATTATATGCTCTTTATATACTTCTTGTTGAACTCTTTTACTTACTATTTCGTTTAAAAGTTGATTATAATCAAAGTCTTTTAATTTTAATGATGGGTTATTTAAGATTTGTAATATTAAATCTTCTGTTTCTTTTAATGAATTATTTTGACAACATATTACACCCATTTTTTTTTAGTTTTTTATATTTTTTTTATTTTTTCTTTTTTAAATTTTTTTTAAGTTTATTTATACTGTGTATTTTTATTTCGATTTATTAAATTTTTTTTGTTACGAAAAAAATTCATTTAAATACTATATTATGTTTGTTTTGATTATTAATCGAAATAATTATCAAATAGTTTATCTGCGAAAATTAATGATAATAATAATATTATTTTCAGAAATTTTTAAAATAAATCATTAAGTTCAACAGAAAATAAATTATTCTCAGATATAATTTAATTTATTAAAAATTATAATATTAAAAGAAATATAATGTTATATACTCTATTATCGTTCAATAAATTAAATATAAATTATAAAAATAATAAAACATAATGATACAATCAACAAGAACAAAAAGATTATTAAATTTTCTATAAAATTAATTAAAAAATATATAATATTTAAAAGATAATTTATTTAATTTTGAAAATCCAGAAGAATTTCATTTATTTAATATTCTATTATTACAATAAATTATAAATGAAAATACGGGAGAAAATAAACATAATGAAGCATCTGTAAATTGGAGAAGAATTTTAATTCTTGTTAATGTTTTATTGTTTTTTTATTTATTTTTATATTCTAAGTATATTTATAACATATAATTTAATTTATTAATTTTTTATAATTATTAAAAAAAAATAAATTTGTTTTTAATATGATTAAATGATAAAATGATAAAATAAAATTTACAGTTTGAATAATATTTTCTAGACTTTTCTTTATAAATAATAATATTATTATTTTCATAATAAATTTATGAGTGAAAATGAAGTAAATAATTGTAAATATGAAACTTTATCTCAAAATGAAATAAATGCATTTTTTCAAGAAATTGAACCATCATTAAATAAAGAATTAATTTCAAATAATAAGAATTCAAACATTAAAATTCCTATTGTTAATTATAAATCTAATGGTAATAAATATAAAACAATTATAAAAAATAAATTTGTTAAAATTTGTTAAGATATATAATCTTTTTTATTATTTTCTCTATTTAATTTTTGAGGAAATTTTCTGAGATAATAATAACTTTTGTTTTTTAAAATTTATTATTATAATGTTAAATAAAAATGAAAGAAATAAAAATTATAATAAGAAATATTTTGATAGAATAAATTATTATTTAGAAATTCAAAAAGAAAAAATAAAAAAAGGTGAGAGTCCTGAAAAAATAAAAAAAGACACAATCAAAATATTTAAAGAAGAAAAATCAACAATAAGTAATATTTTACAAAAATTATTAAAAGAACAAGTAATAATATTAGAAAAAAAAATAGACCTTTTTAAAAAGAAAGAATTTTATTCAAAAGAAGAAATAGAAAAACATAATTTAGAAATAAATGAAATCCAAAAAAAAATAAATATTATTTATGAAAGAAGTCATAAGCATATAAATAGAATAATGGAAGAATTAAATGAATTATTAGAAAAAATGGATGAAAATTTTTCTAATTTGAAATAATTTAATTATATTATTGTAACATATTTTAAATATAAAATATATTATTTTAGTGAAAAAAAAATAATATTATAAATATTTTACCATTTTTTTTTTTACTTTTTATAATGAGTTAATTTATTATAAATTTCTGATTGATGAAAAAAATTTCTCGATTTATTTTTCATTTGATTAAAATCATTTTTTCTATGAATATTATGTAATTCTTGACTATCAATAAATTTAATGTTATAATTATTTTCATTTTCTTTTTTTATAGAATTTTTATTTCTTTTAATAATTATTTTCTTTTTCTTTTTATTATTATTATTTTTATTTTTATTATTAATACATTTATTACTTTGTATATTTTCTTTATTTACTACCCATGAAAAATCAGGTAATTTAATTTTATTTTTAAATTGTAATTTTTTAAAAGGATAAATTTGAATTTTTTGATTCAATTTTTTTTCATTAAATTTATTTTTATTAAAATCTAAATTTGAATTACTTTTATTTTGAGAATAATCAGTTTCAATTTCATTAAATAAACAATTTATTGTTTTATTAAAGTGAAAATCAAAAATTAAATTTTCTTTATTTTCATTATCTAAAGTTTTAATAGGAATATCATAATTATAATTTTCATATTTTTCATTTTGAAAATTATTATTTGAAAAACTTAAATCTTGAATTAAATTTTCATGAGAAAAATAATTTACATTTTCTTTTTCTTTATTTGAAATAATATCAAAACTTACTTTTGATATTGAAAAACTTTCTTTTAATTTATCTAAATTTTCATTTGAAATTTCTTCTTTTGAAAAAGTATTTTTTCTATTATTAATTATTTTTATTTTATATAAATTTAAAGATTGATTTCTTTTTTTTGAAGGAATTTTTTTAGAGTAATATGATGCAAAAGGAGAAATTATTTTTGTATTATTTCTTTTAGGAATCAAATTTAAAGTTATGTTATTTTCATTATTAAATAAAAAAATATTTTCATTATTCTTTATATTTGTTTTTTCTTCTTCTTTTAAACTTTTTATTTCATCTTCTTCATTTTTTATTGTTGGTAAACTTTTTATTGTTAATATATTATAATATCCTTCTTCATTCATATTTATTTATTTTATTTATTTGAATAAATATAATTTTCATATAATTAAAAATTTATTTATTTTATTTTAAATAATATTGATTTGAATAATATATTAAAAAAAAATTTTTAAATAAAAAAGAAATTGAAAGATGAAAAAAATTAGTAAATTTTAATTATTAAAAAATTTAATTATTATTCTTTTTCTTTCATAATATTTTGAACGTCTTTTCTCATTAAAACATTTTTCATAATAGAAAGATAATCATTATGTTTTTCTAAATTTTCTTCTTTTGCAGAATAATATTCAATAGCTTTTCCACATAAAGTAGAAAAAGTATTAATATTATAAAAGGTAATTTTATTATGTTCAATTTTTTTTAATAATAATTTAATATATTCTTCAATTTGTTGAATTGACATTTTATTAATATCTTTTGAAGTTAATCTTCTTTCAAAAATTTGTCCTTTTATTAATTTATTTGCTTCTATTTTTATTTTTAAATTTGTCATTTTTTTCACTAATGTTTCTCTAAAAAATAAGATATTTTCCATAATTAATCTTAATTCTTTAGAAATTTTTTTATCTTCACAATAAAAATTGATTCTTACTATTTTTTTTTCTCTATTGATTTGCATATCTGTTATTGAAAATAAAGTTGACCAAAAAATGATTTTTCCCATTGAATTATTATTTTCTAATATTTGAAATAAAACTAAACAATCATCACATAAAATTAAAAGATAATCAATATTATTTAAATTATCTTTATTAATATTATTAATATTATTTTCTTTAGAATCAATTTTACAGAAAAAAGTATTAACAAGCATATTATTAAAATTTTTTAAATCATAAATAGAACCAATAGAGAAATTACCATAGAAAAAATAAATTTTAGAAGTTAACACTTTTTTAAGAAATAAAGGTAAAGTTTTAGCAATAGAAATTAAATTTATTTCCTTATTCCATTTTGGAATAATTGAACAAGATAAATTTCTTCCATCCATTAAATTAGGAAAACAAAAATTTGTTTTTGCTAAAATTTTAGGAGGAAAATTTGGATAAGTATAATCTATTATTATTAAGAATGTTATTGTTTCCGGTAAATTTGAATATTTTTCATCTGATAAATCTATTTCTATTTTATTTCTGTCTATTATTATTTTTATATAATATCCCATTGAATTCTCTTTTATTTTTGAATATATTCCGTTTGATAATGATGATAAATCTTCTATTTCTTCTTTTATTCTTTTCTTGTTTTCTTCTGTTATTTTATATTGTTTTTTATTTTTAAATATGTTTAACATATTTTTTTTGATTATTTTAAATATTTATAAAATATATAATGTTAATTAAAAATTTAAAAAGGATTGTTCATATGAAATATACTATCTTTATTTATATGATTTTTTTTTTCATTTATTTTTACTTGTAAAAAAGTATTTAAATCAATTGTGTTTTGAACATTTTCTCTGATTTTTTTAATTCTTTGAATTTAATTAAAAATTCTTTTTTTAATATTTCTTTTAAATAAAATTTTTTTTTGTTCATAAATTTCATTTCCATTTTTATTCATTTGAGAATTAACTCTAATAATTTATTATATATTAAAGTTAAATTTTGACATAATTTCAATTTTTTTCTAATGGGGAAATAAAATTTTTTTTATTTCATTTTACTTTTAAATTTATGATAAATATCATTATATTTTTCAAAAGAAGTTTTTTGAATATTATTTTTAAAAGGAATAATTAAATTCCTTAAATTTATTTTTTTATTTATTTTCTTTATTGACTTTTTATTTGGGGATTGGGGATTGGGGATTGGGGATTGGGGATTGGGGATTGGG
>JAEEGK010005841.1_pt1 | contig 29762 bp, 26 predicted proteins | sample 8958771 | NCBI WGS metagenome assembly JAEEGK01 (sample SAMN16246547, study PRJNA631951) | gut metagenome | biome: gut microbiome; feature: rumen; material: SC-attached | host: Bos | place: Iran: Karaj | collected 2018-10 | reverse complement strand
ATTGAAGGAATTATCAACGGTTATTCCGTTTGCCCATACTTCGTCTGAAGAAAGGTCAAGAGACTCATTCCATACGACGCCGTATCCTCCGGCATCGACCTTTGCCTTTGCAAACAGCTCAGGATTAGATTTGAATTCCTTGAAAACACTGTTCCGTCGTGAGAGTTCTTCAACATCATAGGATTTGATTGTTCCATCATCGAATTGGGCTATCAGATGAAGGTCTTTAGTAGTACTGAGACTCCTGATCAGATGAAAAACAAAATTATCCATTTCTTACTCCAATGGTTTGATATCACGATATAAGGATATCACTGTATAGTGATGTTGTCAATTGTTAAGCCGGTCGACCGGTCTTGCAGTCCTTCAGTACGACAGTGTTGCAGTCTTGTTTTTATAACTTATTATGATAAAATAAATTACTGACCATTGATATATAAAAATGGCATGGTCCTGCAGTCTTTCAGTCCTGCGGTCCTTGCAAAATGACATGACTGTAAGACTGCAGGACTGCAGAACTGTGAGGATTTCAAGGAGAATTGAATTATAATTTATTTTATAATATAGAAATAAAAATACAAGACCGCCGGACTGCACGACTGCAGCACTGCAGGACCGGTCGACTGTTGTCAGATCAGACAAAAATGGGGACCAAACAGGTCCCCATTATGTGCGCCTGGCGCGATTCGAACGCGCGACCTGCGGATTCGAAGTCCGACGCTCTATCCAATTGAGCTACAGGCGCAACTGATAATGAAAAAGTCCAGCATGGTGCTGGACTTAGGGTGGAAGAAGGGGCTCGAACCCTCAACAACCAGATCCACAATCTGGCGCTCTGCCATTGAACTACTTCCACCATGATGTCAATTGACCGCTTAAATATGCATTAAGAAAACAAAAAAGTCAATTGCCTGTCAGTTTCTGTTTCCTCGTCCGAATATCCTCAGCAGGTACAGGAAGATGTTGATGAAGTCCAGATACAGCTGAAGGGCGCAGATGATGGAGAGCTTGACGAAGGTCTCCTCGTCAATCCCATAACCGTACTCGTTGTTCAGGCTGATTATCTTCTGTGTGTCCCATGCCGTCAGTCCGCAGAAGATCGCCACACCCACATAGCTCAGGGCATAGTAGATGGCCTCTGATCTGAGGAACAAGTTGACAAGGGATGCCACCAGCATTCCGATTATCGCCATCACCAGAATGTTCCCCATCCGGGACAGGTCACTCTTGGTGGTCATGGCATAGACGCTCATGAAGGCGAACATCAGCGCTGTGGTCAAAAAGGCCCTGGCGATCACCGCCTTGGCATAGACTGCGATAACCGCACTGAGCATGGCTCCGGTACAGATTGAGTAGACTGCGAACCACGCTATTGCGCTCATGGAGCTCATCTTCTGGATCCTCATGGACAGCATGAACACAATCACAAGCTGGGCGATTATCAGTATGTAGATCGCGCCTGTGGAGTAAAGCCTGCTCAGAAGCTGCTGGTTGGATCCTATGACATAAGCTACAACTGTGGTGAGAAGCAGTCCTGCGGTCATCCACAGATATACGTTCTTGAGAAGTGCGTTTGACCTCTCCTGAGGTGTTGCCAAAATGTTTTCTCTGCTCATGGCTTAAATTTCATCCATAATCACCCATCCGTCAAGTTGACATTGCCTCAACTTGACAAAAAAACATATTCCTCCACAAACTGTCTCTGTCACCATGCTTACAGTTTATGAGAACAATGATTTCCTGATCGCAGACAAGCCTCATGAGGTTCCCACAGTCCCGCTGAAGAGCCAGGACATGGAGGGCACGCTCCTTGGCATGGTCGCCGCCCAGTATCCCGACATCCTCTGTGTCAGGGGAATCAACCCGTGGGAATACGGGACGGTCCACAGGCTGGACACAGCCACGGCAGGCCTGGTCATCTTCGCAAGGACCCAGGAGGCCTATGAGTACCTGTGCTCGATACAGCGCAGACATCTGATGGAGAAGACATACACGGCATGCGTGGAGCAGTCCGACAGGCTCAAGGGTTTTGAGAGACCCGATGCGGATACTTTTGATATAATATCCTATTTCCGCTCTTATGGCCCTAAATCAAAGGAAGTGAGGGCTATTCAGGACATCAGACGTGCCGACAGTCCCGTGCTTTACAGGACAAAGGTCAAAGATCTCGGAGACAACATCATGGAGTGCACCATCACCCGCGGCTTCAGGCATCAGATCAGGGTGCACCTTGCATGGGCGGGAATCCCCATAGTCGGAGATCCGCTGTACGGAAAGCATTACGGGCAGAAGGGGACACTGGAGCTGGACTGCCGGAGGATAAGCTTCCCGCTTGAGGACGGCAACCACTTCACCTTCACAAAACCAAGTGGTAGAATCTCATCATGAGGCTCCGCTTTGCCGCACTTCTTGCGGTCATCTTCATCCTTATTGTCCTTGTCTCCTGCAAGTCAACCGAGAGCGCTCCGGTTTTCTCGGATGAGGAGATCGCGCACACGATGTATTACATCCTGCAGCAGTCTGAGGACAAGGCGGTCACATCGCTTTTCCAGAACCTGAATGCGATCAAGGAGCCCATGATCCCGGAGCAGTACATCGTCATGAACGACATAAGAAGTGAGATTCCAGGAATGGAGAGACTTCTCTCTGACTGGGCAATCTACACCACATCATTCATCATCCCGCTTTATGATGGTTTCTCCGATTACACGCTACTCATAGCCGAGAACCAGATCTTCCCGGATCCTCAGGCACTGCTTGAATCTGGAACCACGTCAGTGAGCCTGTACATGAGAAGACTGCACCTGGGTGAGATGGTGCAGATAATCAGACCGAGCATCGTGGGTTTGGACCTGGATTACTGGCGGCAGGCTGTGACCCAGTACAACGCATGGGTCAACACAAGGGCGGTCCTCTCCGGCCAGGAAGCCAAGGTTCTTCCCTCCGGTCAGAGTGACGAGGAGCTGTTGGATATATTCGCCGCACATCTAGCAGATCTCTACTTCAAATACCTATCCTCCGCAGAGGTCATGATCAGGACAACACCTGACCCCGATATGGACCAGACAGCGGCAAGGGTCCTGGGACTTGTTTGAGGAGGCTCCATGGCAGAACTGTTTGACAGCAACAGGATAGACATCAAATCCCAGCCTCTGGCCTACCGCATGCGCCCACGCACACTGGACGAGTACATCGGCCAGGACCACATCGTGGGCCCGGGAAGGCTTCTAAGGCGCTCCATCCAGGCGGACCAGCTCTCATCCGTGATATTCTACGGCCCTCCGGGAACGGGAAAGACAACCCTTGCAAGGGTCATAGCCAACACAACCAAGAGCCATTTCTCCACCATCAACGCTGTCCTCTCCGGAGTGAAGGAGCTCAGGGAGGAGATCGATGCCGCCAAGAACCGCCTGGACCTTTACGGAACCCGCACGATCCTGTTCGTGGATGAGGTCCACCGCTGGAACAAGAGCCAGCAGGACGCGCTTCTGCCATGGGTTGAGAACGGCACGTTCATACTTATTGGCGCCACCACGGAGAATCCGTTCTTCGAGGTCAACGCGGCCCTTGTAAGCCGCTCTAGGATATTCCAGCTCAAGCCTCTGACATCAGAGGACCTGACCAAGATCGCCTGGCAGGCAATCCGGGACAAGGACCGCGGCTACGGGAAGCTGGACGTCAGTTTCGAGGAAGGGGCACTTGAGCATCTTGTGGATGTGGCAAGCGGAGACGCAAGGAGCCTTTTGAACGCCCTTGAACTTGCCGTTGTTACTTCACCTCGTGATGGTGACAAGGTCCATATCACAAAGGAGACTGCTGAGGAGAGCATCCAGCGAAAGGCCGTACTCTATGACAAGGAAGGCGACTATCACTTTGATGTCATAAGCGCCTTCATAAAGTCACTGCGCGGCTCAGATCCTGACGCTGCGCTGTACTGGCTTGCCAAGATGGTCTATGCGGGAGAGGACCCGCGCTTCATCTTCCGGCGCATGATGATCAGCGCATGCGAGGATGTGGGTCTTGCAGACCCGAACGCCATAGTCGTGGTGCAGTCCGATGCCGCCGCATTCAATGCGATAGGCATGCCGGAGGGCCGCTATCATCTGGCGCATGCCGCCCTTTATCTTGCCACTGCCCCCAAGAGCAACAGCGAGATGGGTTTCTTTGATGCGCTCAAGGCAGTGGAGCAGGAATCTGCCGCAGCAGAGGTTCCGAACCATCTCAGGGACGCTAGCAGGGACGCAAAGGGCTTAGGACACGGGGAGGGCTACATGTACCCTCATGCCTACCAGGACCACTGGGTGGCCCAGCAGTACCTTCCCAACGAGCTCCAGGGCAAGGTCTTCTACAATGTGGGAAACATCGGCTACGAGAAGAAGATCGCGGACCTCGTGAACCGCAGGCGCGAGATACAGCTTGAGAGCGTGGACATAAACGCATTCCCGGAGAACCTGACCTTCTCACCTGATGACAAGCGCGACCAGTGGCTCAGACGCACCATGAGCGGAAGAAGCACTGCCCTTGAGGGCATGAGGCAGCGCATGTTCGAGAGCCTTGAGATCATCCGCTCAGACAGGGTCCTTGTAATGAACTCAGGCCACGGACTTCTGGTCTGGGAGACCTACAGGCACACGCCGGAGGGCCTTGTCGTGGCCCAGGTCAGGAACTCGGAGGAGAACGCATACATCCAGCAGTACATGAAGACGCTTGATCCTGTCAGCGCGCCTAAGCTTGTCTTTGACCCTGATTACCTGCACTTCCTGGGTAACCTCGATGAGGGCGTGGAGAAGGACATCAGGTTCGAGCATGTCCTGGGAAGGAACCTTCTCACAGACAACGCCAAGGCAAAGAAGATACTTCACGCAGTCAAGGAGAGAATTGCCAAAGGCGGAGATGTGGTTCTGTGCGAGACGATAGTCTCAGAAGCCTCAAGGTTATCAGATTTCATTCACATGGGTCCGCTTCAGGACACTCTTTTGAAGGCAGAGAAGAAGATCTACAGTAAGGTCCAGACCAGGGATGGTCTGCTTAAGCTTCTTGGATCGGAGTTCGGTTCTGTCACCTCGCAGGATTACCGCTTCACGGAGTCAAGGACTGTAAGGGAGTCCGATATTCAGCGCTGGGTGAGAAACAGCTACATCCCCGCACTTGCAGATATCTCTCAGACAGATGCGGAGAAGCTTGAGAAGGAGCTCATCAGCACATTGTGTGCGGCACCGCTTCTGTGGAAGACAAGCTGCCTGATCATTTGCCTGAAGTGAATGCCTCGGTCATAACGCCGTCCTGACTCTCTCCGGGGCGGCTTGTGACTATCTCGATGCGTCGCTCTATCTTTGAGAGCTCATCATCGACCTCTTTTGCAAGCTTCATTCCGTCCTCATAAAGTGAGACAGCTGCCTGAAGGTCTGTATCAGGGTCTGAGAGAGCCTTTGCAATCTCCTCCATGCGTGTGAGTTTCTGCTCGAATGTCATGTCTTTCTTGTTCTCAGCCATGTGTGACCTCCTGGGCTATGGTTGTTATCTTTCCGTCCTTAAGTGTCAGTGTCAGTTTGTCTCCGCAGGAGACCTGTGATGCGGATCTGACCGTCCTTCCCTGACTGTCTGATGTTATGCTGTAGCCTCTCTCCAGGACAGAAAGCGGGGAGAGTGCCATGATCTTGTGCCTTAACAGCTCTGCCTTTGACTTTCTTGCGGATATCAGGCTCTCCATCCTGTGGCTCAGGTTCACCGTATCCGAGTCAAGCGTCATCCTCACTCTGTTGAGCCTGCTCTCCAGCTGAGCATGTGCCGCGGCAGGTGAGAAAGCAGCGATTCGGAGCTTGATTGTGTTCAGGCGGCCGATAAGGGCATCGTACATGGAGCTTCGGAGCTGGTTGACCTTCTCGATCTGGTCCAGGCTGCTCTGGCACACCAGCTCTGCGGCCGCTGACGGGGTGGGTGCCCTGAGGTCTGCCACATAGTCTGAGATGGCCCAGTCTATCTCATGGCCCACGGCGGAGATGACAGGGATGACCGACTCGTGGATCGCCTCAATGACGCATTCCTCTGAGAAGGGCAGAAGGTCCTCTATGCTTCCGCCGCCGCGGCCGACAATCATGACATCGGCAAGAAGGAACTCATTGACCTCCCTGATTCTTGCGGCGATGGTGGGGGCAGCGTCCGCACCCTGCACAACCGCGGGGAGGATGATGATGTCCATGCCCTTGTTGCGCCTGCCTGTGATCTGAAGGATGTCCTGAAGGGCCGCGCCTGTGGGGCTTGTAATGACCGCCACACGTGATGGCCTGACGGGGATGGGCTTCTTTATGGCAGGGTCAAAGTACCCCAGGGCATCGTACTTGCGCTTACGCTCCTCAAGCATGGCAAGGATGTCACCTTCGCCTGCCACCCTCATGGATGTACAGATTATCTGGTATGTCCCGCGTGGCTCGAAGACGCTTATGCTTCCTGTGACAATGACCCTCATGCCGTCCTTGGGCCTGAAGGGCACGCGCGGTATGCTGGAGCGCCACATGCAACAGCTGATGACGGCGCTCTGGTCCTTGAGGGAGAAATACCAGTGGCCGGTGCTGGCAGGCCTGAAGCCTGAGATCTCACCCTCCACGGTGAGGCCATAGAAAGAGGTCTCCAGCGTGGTCTTTATAAGAGTCGTCAGCTCGCTTACGCTCAGCTTTGGTACTTTGTCAGAGAATGGTGAGTCCATGGCTATAGGATAGCAGAATCCGATGGCACTTGCTAATGGTTTTTCCTGTTGTTTTTCTCAGGAATCCTGCTCTGATTCCTGCTCGTTCTCCTCATTGGCCCCGAGGACGGCTGCCTTGGCGGCTCTTGTCCTTCTTGCAGGAAGCTGCATGATGCTCTTACGGCAGATCAGGTAGTAGACTCCCACGAACAGGCCCGCGAACAGCCAGCCGACGGGGTATCCGTAGTAGATGAACACAATGTCGGAGCGGATGGACATCGTGACCGCAAGGAAGATCTGCCTCATGCCCACCATTCCGGCAAGGGTCAGAGCTGTGTTCATCTTGCTTCTGCCGTGTGCCCTGAGAAGTCCCATCAGGACCTGCCTGATGGCGCTTATGAAGTAGAACGGGATCAATGCCCTGCACATGTCAGAAGCGACCCTGATGACCTCCGGATTCCTGTTGAAGAGGCTTGCCAGCCACCCTGTGACCGGGTAGATGAGGATTCCAAGCACTATGGTGATGGACAGTGACAGTATCATCGCGTCCCGCACGCCCTCACGGACCCTGGGATGGTTCTGCGCGCCGAGGTTCTGTCCCACGAACGTGGTTGTGGCGGTTCCGAATGCCGTTGTGGGAAGTGAGACGAACTTGTCCACCCTCTGGGCGATTCCCACACCAGCCACGGCCGCGGTGCTGAACCTGTTGATGTAGCGCCAGACAAAGAGGTTGGAGAATGAGATCAGGGATCCCTGCACGCCTGCTGAGACTCCCACGTCCATTGCCTCTGCAATGACCTTGCCGCCGTTTCTGACAGTGTCCTTTATATCTATGCACCTGAAGCCCAGTTTCTTTCTCAGAACCCAGTAGCTGATGATGACCGACACAAGCTGTGAGATGACAGTCGCGATGGAGACTCCGGCAATCCCCATGTCCAGCACCGCGCTGAACAGAAGGTCATGGACTATGTTCAATGAGCTTGAGATGAGGAGGATCACAAACGGGGTCCTCATGTCGCCCATGCCCCTGAGAATTCCCGCGCTGTTGTTGTAGACGATGGTGAAGAGAAGGCCGCTGTTGTAGATGCGCAGGTACATCAGCGCATGAGGGTAGATGTCCTCGTTGACGTTGGAGATCCTGACCATCATCGGCGCAAGGACGAATCCCACCACTGAAAGAAGAGCCCCCATCAGGATGGCGAACGAGTATGTGTAGCGGATGCTGTCCTCAAGACGTTTCTTGTTCCCGCTACCGAAGGCCTTGGAGACAACGACTGTGCTTCCGACCGAGATTCCGTTGCAGAAGCCCACAAGCAGGTTCGTCAGGGTCCCGCATACGCTGACGGCAGCCAGGGCAGAGTCGCCGACAAAGTTGCCCAGCACCACCGAATCCGTGCTGTGATAGAGGTTCTGGAAGACCTCTCCCAGCATGATCGGGATGGCGAATAGTAAGAGACCCTTGTAGATGTTCCCCTTGGTGAAGTCGACGTTACGCCTTAGCCCTGCAGCCATGACCAAATGATAAAGCCATTCCGCCACATGTTCAATTATGATGTGAGCGCATATCGTAATAACTCAAAAACTGCGTGCAATAGTGCAAGAAGAGGATTATCATCTAAGCCATGAGGAGAATCCTACTTATCGGAACAGGCGGCACAATCGCATCCCGCCAGACAGATGACGGGCTGGCACCGTCGCTTTCAATATCTGAGCTGCTTGAGAAAGTCCCGGAGATCGCGGACCTCTGCGTCCCCGAGTGCCTTCAGCTGTTCAACATGGACAGCACGAACATCAGGCCGGAGCACTGGCTTGAGATCGCACGCACGATCCGCGAGAACTACAGCCGCTATGACGGCTTTGTCATCACACACGGCACGGACACAATGGCCTATACCGCGGCGGGGCTCAGCTATCTGATCCAGGACAGCCCCAAGCCGATCGTGATAACCGGGGCCCAGATCTCAGTGGCACAGGGAGACTCCGATGCCAGACGCAACATGATCGATGCCTTCCTGTGCGCATCGGATGAGAACAGCCACGGCGTGCTGATCGTCTTCTCAGGCTCTGTGATCCTGGGGACAAGGGCCAGGAAGAACTACACAAAGCGCTTTGCTGCCTTTGCAAGCGCCAACTATCCCGAGGTGGCCCGCATCCAGAGCGGCCATGTGTTCTGGTTCGTCACGCAGGAACCGGAGGGGGATGTTGTCTTCAGCGACACCCTCTGTCCCAACGTGGGGCTGATCAAGCTGTTTCCCGGGATAACGGAGGATGTGATCACCTTCATGACCGACCATTATGACGGCCTTGTGGTGGAGTGTTTCGGAGTGGGCGGGCTTCCCGAGTACTATGAGTTCTACTCACACATCAGGCGCTCGGCTGAGAAGGGCACCCTGATTGTCATGACCACGCAGGTGCCCAATGACGGAAGCGACCTGACATTGTACAAGGTCGGGCACAAGCTGACGCAGGAGCCCAATGTCCTTGAGGCACGTGACATGACAAGCGAGGCTGCCCTTGCCAAACTGATGTGGATACTGGGAAGAACCCGTGATGTCAAGGAGGCCAAGAGGCTCTTCTATACTCCGGTGGCGCATGACATGATCATGCACCAGTGATCAGTTCCAGATCTGGCGCTCTGTTTTCATCCTCTCTCCGGTCTCGCACGCCTTCTGCATCAGGATCATCGTGTATGCGTCCTGAAGGGCGTCTGCAAGAGGATAGGGGGATTCTGCGAGCCCTTTGCCGTAAAGGTCGGCCTGCCTCATCATAAGAGCCATTGCAGTCTCATCCTGCGCAAGGGCGCACTGTCCGAAAGGAGCCTCATAGAGCGTCTGTCCGTTGAAGGTCACGGACAAAACCTCCTCGACCTCCCGCAGGTTCGGGTTATCGTAATCGGTTCTCACCTTGCGTGTGCTGATCTCTATCGGCCTGCTAATGCCGTCGTTTGCCTGATCAAGGTAATAGACCTTGTCGTCTATGATCTCACCCCGCGTCCCCTGGAGCCTCATGGTGTTCCTGCGGATGGGTGAGCGGTACTGCTCTCCGTCAAAGTCATAGAAGGCCACCTTTCCGCTCTCAAACTCAAACGTGGCCACGGTCCTTTTCTTCATTGCGATCCTGCCGTCCTTGAATGAGTCATAGCGGGTCAGGGTCTCGGTGACAGGCAGCTCATAGGTCTTGGCCGTCACTGAGAACTGCTCTGACTGGTCCATGCAAAGAAGTGCTCGTATCAAACTTATTCCGTGATATTCATGTGCAAGTGAGGCATTCAGGCTATCGTTGCTGCCGAGAATCCCGCTTTGGGCAATCCTGATCACCGCACTCAGGACAGGGTACTTTCGGTACTGCTCGTTCACCACGAGCCTCTTGCCCTGGCAGTGCATCTCCCACAGCCTGTCCAGCGTTGGAAGCTCCATCGCCGCCGGTGTCTCGGAGAGCACGCAGAAGCCCAGGTCCATCCAGTGCATCGCAACATCGGCTATGGATGCCTTGTTCACCGCCACTACCACCAGATCAGGCCTCATGGCCACGCATTCCTCTTCGGATGTGGTGGCGTGTATACCGTTCTCAAGCGCCATGCGCTGTGCCTTCTCCTCTGTGCGGCAGAGCATGGCGCAGAGCTCGAACCGCTCCGCAAGCGCCTTGGCGATCCTGACGTAATAAAGTGACCTCCAGCCTGAGCCGACTATGATGAATCTTGTTCTCTGCATGATTTGATTCTAGCAGAAGAGCTTTGGAATTGAAACTGAGACTTCTAAGATGTATCATTGTGCCGATGATAAAGAAGCTGACGAAACAGATGCTGCTGGCACAGGTTCTCTCTGTGCTGACCACCTCAATATGCATGCTCGTGGACAGCCTTGTGATAGGGCGCTGCCTGGGTGTCGGCGCCGTTGCAGCCTACGGGCTCTCCAACCCCATACTGCTGATAATCGGAGGAATCGGGTCGATCCTCTCTGCGGGAGTGCAGGCATCGTGCAGCAAGTCCATTGGACAGGGTCTCCTTGATGAGGCCAACAAGGGTTATGCCTCCGCAGTAGGTACTGCGTTGGGAGTCTCGACGTTCTTCCTGCTCTTTGTCATTGTCCTTCAGAACTACGTGCCTACATGGATGGGCGCCGGAAAGACCGGCGAGCTCTTTGAGTCCACCAAAGGCTATCTTATCGGCTTCACCATCGGTGCCCCGGCGTGCATGATAGCCCTGGTGATGATTCCGTTCCTGCAGATGGCAGGCCAGATGGTGCTTCTGATTTCTGCTGTGGTCGCTATGACCGTGACCGATATCGCGCTGGATCTGGTCAACGCCTACTTCCTGCACTGGGGGCTTTTCGGAATGGGCCTTGCATCCGCCCTGAGCTATTATGTGGCTCTTCTGGTGGCCATCTGGTATTTCTTCTCCAAGAAGAGCATCTTCAAGTTCAAGCTGCGCAATGTCAGCCTTGCCAAGATAGGCGAGCTCTTCAAGAGCGCGGTCCCGTCAGTGTTCAACATCGGAACCGGTGTGGTGCTTGTCTTTTTGATCAACAAGATCCTGATGAGCATCAGCGGAAGCCTTGCCGTTGCCGCATACTCTGTGATAACCACAATCGGAAACGCAAGCAACTGCATCTCCACAGGCGTCTACGGGGTGTCTCTCACCCTGACCGGAATCCTCTATCAGGAGGAGGACAAGACAGGCCTGAAGGACCTGCTTCTGACGTTCATGCCAAGGTGCCTGATTATGGGGCTCTCCGTCGGAGCCGTCCTGATTGTCGGCGCTCCGTTCCTGGTGGGCCTTTTCCTCCCGGAGGGCGGACAGGCGTCAATGCAGATGGCCGTCACAGGACTGCGCATCTATGCCCTCGGCCTGATCCCGTGCTGCATCAACAATGCCTTCAAGGGTTACCTGCAGGGCTCTGACAGGATAAGGGCCATTGTCAATTACTCGCTTGCTGAGGGCCTTCTGGTGCCTGCGCTGTTCGCCTTTGCCCTGAGCTTCCCGTTCGGGACGACAGGCGTGTGGTTCTACTTCGTCATAGGTGAGGTCCTTGCGCTTCTGGGCTTCAGCATCCTGAAGTGGAAGAGGGCGCACAAGGTCTCGCTGAGCATAGACACCTACCTTGACTTCAAGCCTTATTTCGGCGTGAAGCCGGAGGACATGCTGGAGTTCGACGTCAAGTCCCTGCAGGAGGTCTCCGAGATCGCGGAGAAGGCGGAGAACTTCTGCCTTGAGCACGGACAGACCGAGATAACATCAAAGTATGTGGCCCTGTGCATAGAGGAGATGACAAGCAACGTCATATCATACGGATTCTCAAACAGGGGCAGGAACAGCCTCTCAGTGAGGGTCCAGAACAAGGGAGACCGCCTTGTCATCCGTTTCAGGGATGACTGCAGGGCCTTTGACCCCATGAGCTATGCCTTCAAGAAGTCCGAGGAGCCCGATGTCTCGGGCATAAGGCTGATGATGAAGGTGGCCGATGAGGTCCGCTACACATACTCGCTTAACCTGAACAACCTGATGCTGGTCGTGAACGGAGGTAAATGATGAAGTTCCGGAGAACACTCCCGGCCATTGCGGCCTTAATGATAGCACTTGCTCTTCTTGTCAGCTGCGCATCCGCAGGCAGGAGCTCCTCTGACACGCCAAAGGCCGTCAAGTACAAGGCCGGACCCGTCAGCATCGTCGACCTTCACGGCACATGGCATGAGATGGGACGCCAGTACGGGGAACTGATGAAGGATGAGCTTAATGACGTCCTGGATTTCCTCAAATCCATCATCGCCTCCAACCAGGGAAACAGTGACAAGACACTGTCAATCGTCGCGCAGCAGGCGGCTCAGACCCCATACAGGATAGCCGAGTTCATGAAAGGTGCCTCCGAGACATCCGGCCTGTCATATGAGCAGATCCACATGATCAACGCAGTGGAGAGAATCGGAGGTCTTCCGCATTGCAGCGTGGCGATGGCATGGGGTGACTACACTGACGGCAGTCTTGTGATAGGACGCAACTACGACTATGCGGATTACTTCTCCGAGGTCGCAGACGATGTGGCGGTCACAGTCTATCATCCCGCCGACGGTGCTCTTGCCACAGCCACGATCGGCTACGTGGGGGAGATCTACGCCGTCAACGCCATCAATGAGGCCGGAATCTTCCTGGAGCTGAACAACGGAAAACCCTCGGCAAACATCAAGTCCCCGAATTACCGCTTCACAGGCACCACGATGCTCTTTGACATCATGTTCGATGCCGATGACCTCAATGCCATCGACCTTTTCTTCAACACCACCAACAGCAGCTCGTCGAGCATCATCAATGTGGCTGACAGCCAGAAGGGTGTCTCCTATGAGTGGTGCCCGGTCGGGGTCAAGCGGGGCGAGTCCGAGAATCCCGAGGGGCTTCTTGTCTCGACAAACTACTTCCTGAATCCCGAGTGGGATTTCCCTGTTCCCTCAAATGAGGACAGCTGGGATGCCATAACCCGGCGCGAGAACCTGATCAGGCTCCTTGACGAGAAAAAGGGTTCAGTTGATGTCGAGACCATGCAGAGGATCATTGCCACACCGTTTGAGGAGGGCGGGGCCATGCTTGGCCTGACTGTCTATCAGTTTGTCATTGTTCCCGGGACATTCGAGCTCTGGATCCGTGTCATAGATTCCGATGATGACTCCTGGTTCAGCGTTGACCTTGCCTCCCTGCTGAAGTGAGATTGTCTTCAACGATTCTGAATGTGGCAAGATGGCACCGGGTTAATTATCTCATCTGGCAGGATCTTGCCTTGATACAGAATGTTTCCTAGTGCTACGATTGTTGCTGATGAAAGACATTAAGAAGAAAAGAACGATAATAATAGCCACATGGCTCGCATTCCTGTGCGTCCTGATCCTTTGCTTTTTCCTCATGGAGAACACAATCTATGACAGAAGCGCTCAGAGCACACTGGTAGACCAGGCAAACGGAATAATGAGGCAGATGCCCTCAATTGTCTCCAACGAGTACAATGCCCAGATTGCCGCCATAAGGGTGCAGGCGTCAAAACTGAGATCGCTTGCATTGGCACTTGAGCAGTACGACAGCATTGAGGATGCAAAACCGTTCCTGGAGCGGTTTGAGATTGTGAGCGGAATAGTCTCCCTGACAATCTATGACCGTGAGGGCAATGCGCTCTACGGAGAAGATGAGCTTGATGCAAACGGGAGCAAGAGATATTCGGCTGAGAAGGTGAGGGCGATTCTGGATGACGAGGACTCGTACAGAAGAATAGAGTATGACCTCTCGTTCTCGGATGAGGTGTATGGGAACCTTCTTTCCTCCGATGATTATTCTGTCGGAAGCGATTCGTATTTCTGGGGAGTCGGTGACAGGTGGCTTCTTGTCATCAAGAACTTCAGGTTGCTGGCCCAGAGGGAGATAGAGGAATTCTTCTCCACAAGCACGGTCCTGCAATCCATAACGGTCGGACAAAGCGGATTCCTTGTAACAATCAATCCGGAGACGGGAAAGGTACTGACTTCTCCTGATTTCAGTCTCAACGGCAGCGATTTCAAGGTGCTTGGACTCAAGGCAGGCAAGGAGATAAACACGATTGATGAACTTCTTGCCCTGTTCGACGGGACAGGCGACATCATCCGCATGGAAGTATGCGGGATCAACTGTTATGCCCACAAGCTGGATTTGAATGACATCATAGTCCTGGTCATGCTTCCCGTCTGGGAAGTGCGGCACGATGCCAACACGGCCACCGTCATTCTGTTCACTCTTCTTGTCTTCATCACCGGGCTTTCAGTCCTCTATGCGTTCATTCATGTGGCGGATAAGGATGAAAGCCAGATGCAGGGCACCGGACGAAAATGGAACCGCAATATGGCAGGCAAGATGATGGTGGTGTCCGTCCTGGCCGTTGTGGCTGCTTTTGTGGGTGTGGTGTATCTGGAGTCACTTTCCCTTTATGCCGAGACATTCAGCTATAGCCAGAGAAAGGTGAGCAGGCTTGTCAGTATCATGGAAGACAATGCGGATGCACTGGACAAACTGCAGCAATGGAGTGACTCCGAGTCAAGGATCAGGGTGGAGATAGCCAGACTCATAATTGAGAACACCGATCCTCTGAAACTGGACAGGTCCTTCATGTCAGATCTCGCCAACAGCCTGGGAGTCTGGTACGTCTATCGTATCGACAGGAACGGACAGACGGTTGTCACGAATTCCTCTTATGACCACCTGACCATAGACAAGTCATCGCCGCTTTATGTCATGCTTGAGGGCAGGTCGGATTATCTCGGAGAGCCTGCAGAAGATCCTCTGTTCGGAGCATATCTCCAGATCGCCGCGGCCTCCCTTAGGGATGAGAACGACCTGTGTGACGGATTTGTCATGATAGCATCGAATCCTTCGGAGTTGGTCAGTATCAGGGATAATCTGAATTACAAGGGGGTATTCAACAGGCTTGGGCTGGTGGACGGCACCGGTGTCTTGGTCGTCAGTGACCACGACATGAACATTGAGTATCTTGCATTTGCGGCTGACGGCATCACAAGCTCGAATTTCGGAGCATATGAGGTTGTGGGAATGAACATATCAGACCTGGGGATAGAGGATAGCCGCCTGCGTGATAATTACAACGGCAACATGCTTCTGCTCAATAATACATACTTTGCCTCCGTAAGACGTGCTGATGACTCATATTACCTTGTCATGAGACCTGAAGTGAGTCTGAGCTTCAGCAATCTGGCTCCCGCATTGGTCTCCATGGCTCTGACATTGGTGTACATGGTGCTTCTGGCCATTATCTCCTGCCGCTGGAAAGTGTCTGATGAAAATGCCCGGCAGATCTCCGAGGATGAGCCCACTGTGGAAGAGGCCAATGCCAAGATCAAGGAGGAGGCCATCGGACTAACAACGATAGGACGGCTGTTCAACAAGGATAAACCTTACTTTAACGAGAGATGGCCTCAGGACAGCAAGAAATGGAGGGATCGGACATCAGAGGATAAGTTCGCTTCTGTATCTAAGCTGATGCTGCTTGCAGTGCTCCTGTTCGTCTTCATCCATGCCAGGGCGGAGGGAAGCCAGTCTGTCTGGTATTACTGCATAAACGGAGTCTGGGATACCGGAATCAACCTCTATTCCATCACGACATGTGTCATCAGCGTTTGTGTGCTTGTCGTCATCAAGCTGCTGCTTCACAAGCTGTTCTTCCTTATTGCCAGGATGGCAAGTGCAAAGGGTGAGACCATCTGCAGCCTGATGGATAGCTTCTCCAACTATGCGCTGGTCATTGCCGGAGTTTTCATCTGCCTGCACAACGTGGGCGTGAATGCCACAGCGTTGAGCCTCACCGGAGGTGTGGCAGGTGTGATTTTCGGTATCGGATGCAAGGATCTGGTATCAGATATCCTTGCCGGAATAATCATGACCTTCGAGGGCATTGTCCATAACGGTGACTACATCAACGCCGGAAATACCTGGGGAACGGTCCTCAATATCGGAATCCGCACCACAACAGTCAAGCGCTTCCACGAGGTGGTGGCAATCAGGAACAACGACCTCAAGGGTTTCACCAACCTCCTCAGCAGTGAGACCGCGAGATATCAGACATATCTGACAATTGATCCGAGTGAGTCACTTGAGCATGTCATGGAGGTGATTGAGAGGGAGCTGCCGGAAATGGAGAAGAAGCTCTCAAGTGTTGTCAATTACACCGGTCTGAATCTGCAGTGCCGTGGAGTTGACTCGATCACCCTTGACGGCATTGTGCTTGTATTTGCCGCATTCTGCAGAGGCGAGTACTTCAAGATAACCTTCTCCTATTACACGGAGCTGAAGCTGATGTGTGAGAGGAACAACATCCACTTGGCCAAGCATCAGGTCATTGTGAATGAACCGCCTGAGATAACGAAAAAGTGATTTATAGCAAAAATGACTGGCCTAGAAGACCAGTCATTTCTGTTGCCCAGAACGGGATTTGCGCCCTGCGGCGCCCGCCTCGCGCAAAACGCAATGCGCCTGCATTTTGCTGTGCTCGTTTCAAATCCCGCCTCCATATAACAAAAAAGACTGGCCAAAAGACCAGTCATTTCTGTTGCCCAGAACGGGATTTGAACCCACACACAGTTGCCTGAACTAGGACCTGAACCTAGCGCGTCTACCAATTCCGCCATCTGGGCAAGTTGCCGTGCAACAGTGCAAATATAGCCTTAAGACGGATTATTGTCAATTGCGGAATCAAAGATCCCTTTTCAGTTTCCCCTTAGCATTTAGTTAATATTATTATCTTTGTGTACTTCCATTTTCACACGGTGCTTGATAAAATGTTTAATGGGGTCATTCGTGACCCGGAATACACAAAAGGAGTCGACAGACATGGAAGTGACCTTTCGTGGTGGAATTCATCCGAAAGGCTGTAAGGAGCTGAGCCGTCAGGTTCCTCTTATCAGGTTCGAGGCAAAGGGGGACATAGTCCTTCCTCTCGGGCAGGGAATAGGAAAGCCGGCAAAGCCCACAGTCAAGAAGGATGATCTTGTCCTGATGGGACAGATAGTTGCGGAGGCAGATGGCTTCATCTCAGCCAACATCGCCTCCTCATGCTCCGGAAAAGTTAAGGGCATTGAGAAGCGCCGCACAATATCAGGTGCTTCGGTTGACTGCATCGTCATCGAGAATGACGGTCAGTACAAAGCAGTGGAGGGGATTGGCGTACGCCAGGACCTGAGCTCTATCTCAAACGAGCAGATAGTGGCCAAGGTCAAGGATGCCGGAATCATCGGCCTTGGCGGAGCAGGCTTCCCGACAAGCGTTAAGCTCATGCCCAAGAACCCTGCCGCAATCAAGTACATCATTGCCAACGGAGCTGAGTGCGAGCCTTACATCACATGTAACGACCAGCTGATGCGCACAGAGGCCGAGGGAATCCTCGAGGGCCTTGAGATAATGCTGAGGCTTTTCCCCAACGCACAGGGAGTCGTGGCACTGGAGGACAACAAGCCTGAGGCGGTCGAGGCAATGCAGGATGCGCTGATCAAGAGACATGCCGAGAACAGGATCAAGGTCCTTCCGCTTAAGACAAAGTATCCGCAGGGAGGCGAGCGCAGCCTGATCCAGGTGGTGGCCGGGGTGGATTTCCCCGTCTCAAAGCTGCCTGCAGATGTGGGATGCATCGTCGACAATGTCGGAACGATATATGCAATCGGACGTGCGGTGGCCTATAACGAGCCGCTGTTCACACATGTCCTGACCGTCACCGGAACCGCCGTGAAGAATCCGGGCAACTTCATCGTCCATAACGGAACCTCAGTTGCCGAGCTTGTCGAGGCATGCGGCGGCATCAAGGACGGTGTGACGCTGAAGAAGGCCCTCTCCGGCGGACCCATGATGGGATTCGCAATGAGCACCCTGGATGTGCCTGTGGTCAAGACCACCAACGCGGTGACCTTGCTTGCGGAGGATGAGGTCGAGAAGGCCCAATCCCAGCTCACCAACTGCCTGCACTGCGGAAGGTGCACCACGGTATGTCCTCAGGGACTTCTCCCGCAGCTGATGGCCGATGCCGTTCATGTCGGTGATCTTGAGCGTTACGAGAACAAGCTCTATGGTCTGGAGTGCATCTCCTGCGGAAGCTGCACATATGTCTGCCCGGCCAAGAGACCTCTGACTCAGATATTCAAGCAGACCAAGGCCGAGATACTGGCCATTAAGCGCGCCAAGGCAGGAGGTGGAAAATGAACAACATGATTAATATTTCCTCCGGGCCTCACGTAAGGGACAGGTGGTCAACACGCTTCATAATGGTGATTGTGTTCCTGTCACTCATGCCCGCCACAATCGTTGGCGTGCTGGTGCACGGGCTTCACGCGCTTCTGATAATCGTCCTGGCCATTGTGTCGGCAGTCGGAACAGAATTCCTGTTCGATGTCCTCTGCCACAAGGGAAAGAGTTATCTTGACGGCAGTGCCGCCGTCACAGGCCTTCTTCTGGCCCTGTCGCTCTCTCCCGATACACCGCTATTCGCGCCGGTGATCGGTTCTATATTCGCCATCCTGGTGGTCAAATGCTGCTTCGGAGGTCTTGGAAAGAACTTCATCAACCCGGCCCTTGCCGGAAGATGTTTCCTCCTGATCTCATTCAGCAACTCAATGACGGTCTTCAAGGTTGACATGGTCTCATCCGCGACCCCGGTTGCGGAGCTTCTCGCAGGAAGAGCGGTCAATGTCACGTCAATGTTCCTCGGAACATCGAATGCCGTAATCGGAAGCTCCATAGCCGCACTGCTTCTGGGCGGCCTGATCCTCTGGGCATTTGACATCATCCACGGTGAGATCTGCTTCTCAGTCCTTGGCAGCTTCACATTGTTTGTCGCTCTCTTCGGCGGTCAGGGCTTTGACCCTGTTTTCCTCGCGGCCAACATCTGCGGAGGCGGTGTTGTGATGGGTGCCTTCTTCATGGCGACCGACTATGTCACATCACCGGTTAGCAAGCTAGGCCAGATGATCTATGGTCTGATCATAGGTGTGCTGGGAGGTCTTTTCAGGATATTCGGGTCTTCTGCTGACTCATTCAGCTACGCCATCCTGATGGGTAACCTCTTCACCCCGCTGATCGACATGTACATCCTTCCAAAGCCGTTCGCATACCGCAAGAAGGCAATCGCACGTCAGAACGGCCAGCCCAAGCTCCCGTTCTCCAAGCGCATTCCGAAATCGGTCCTGGTCATTGCCCTCATCACTCTTCTTGCAGGTGCCGCTCTCGGCGGAGTCTTCAAGCTGACAGAGGAGAGGATCAAGGAGCAGAAGGAGAAGGCCGCATGGCAGTCATATCAGGCTGTTGTTCCTCAGGCCGTGTCCTTCAGGGCTGTCGCAGCTCCTGACATCTACGGCAAGATCTACGGCTCAAGCTTCGGCAGGTCAACGATCAACGAGGCCGTCATAGGAATGGATGCTGACGGAAAGACTGTCGGTTATGCGATCTCGGTCACTTCCTCCGAGGGCTACGACGGCAACATCACGATCTCTGTCGGAATCGCAGCTGACGGAACCGTGAACTCCATAGCATTCACAGAGCTGCACGAGACTCCGGGTAAGGGAATGCTCGCAGCCGATGCCTCATTCAAGGATCAGTTCAACGGACGTGCGGTCACAAGCTTCAAGCTCCTGACAACAGGCTCTGTCGAGGCCTCCAACGGAATCGACTGCATCTCAGGTGCCACGGTCACCTCTAAGGCAATCGTGAATGCGGTGAACGCCGCGTTGGACTTCTACAACAATGCAAAGGGGGTACAGTGATGAACAAATATGTTGAGAGACTGTACAACGGTCTCATTAAGGAAAACCCCACACTGGTGCTGATGCTCGGCATGTGTCCCACGCTGGCAGTCTCCACCCGTGCCTTCAACGGTATTGGCATGGGACTCAGCACAACTGCAGTCCTGATACTCTCCAACCTGGTGATCTCGCTTCTGCGCAAGGTCATCCCCGATGAGATCAGACTGCCGTCCTACATTGTCATTGTGGCATCACTGGTCACAGTCACGGAACTTCTGATCGAGGCTTATCTGCCATCGGTATATGAGGCTCTGGGAATCTACATCCCGCTGATTGTCGTAAACTGCATAATCCTGGGACGTGCCGAGGCCTTCGCGAACAAGAACAAGCCTCTTCTGTCCGTCATGGACGGAATAGGAATGGGCCTTGGATTCACGGTTGCCCTGACACTCGCAGGTCTTGTCAGAGAGGTCCTGGGCAACGGCTCAGCATTCGGAGTCAGGATCCTGCCTGAGAGTTGGGAGCCGATGGGAATCTTCGTCCAGCCGCCAGGAGCATTCCTGGTCATTGCCCTGTTCATAATCATAATGAACGCAATCGGCATCAAGACAAGGCAGAGAAAGCTTGTCGACGGTTGTGACGGATGCTGCGCCAAGTGCACGGCTTCCTGCCAGAAATCAGAGGAGGCGGCCAAATGAAGAGTCTTATACTTATCATTGTAGGCGGAGCGCTGATCAACAACGTCGTCCTCAACCAGTTCCTGGGAATCTGCTCGTTCCTCGGTGTCTCCAAGCAGATGAAGGCATCGGCCTCTTTGGGCATGGCGGTCATCTTCGTCATCACCATTGCCTCTGCGGTCGCGAATCTGCTTTACACCTACATCCTCAAGCCGTTCGGCCTTGACTTCATGAAGACCATCGTCTTCATCCTCGTCATAGCCGCCCTGGTTCAGATAGTCGAGATGTTCCTGAAGAAGAAGTCCCCCGGAGTCTACAAGGCCCTGGGTATCTTCCTTCCGCTGATCACCACCAACTGTGCTGTCCTGGGTGTGGCCCTGACCAATGTCCAGAACGGTTACAACTTCATCGAGAGTGTGCTTGCAGGTTTCGGTACCGCTGTTGGATTCACAATCGCCATCGTGCTTCTTGCAAGCGTGCGTGTGAGAATTAGGGAAGAGGATCTTCCGGCTCCGCTCAGAGGAGCTCCGATCGTCCTGATTTCGGCTGCATTGATGTCCATTGCCTTCATGGGCTTTGGCGGATTGAGTTTCTGAGGGAGGGCAGAGAATGGCTACTATTTTAATAACCACCGCTGTCATAACCGTTGTGGGACTGATTGTCGGAATCGCCCTTGTCTACACGGGAAAGAAATTCTACGTCGAGATCGATGAGCGCGAGTCCGCCGTGCGCGAGTGCCTTCCGGGAAACAACTGCGGAGCATGCGGCTACGCAGGTTGTGATGCAATGGCAGCCGCAATTGCCAAGGGCGAGGCTCCGGCCAACGGCTGTCCTGTCGGAGGTGCCGCGGTTGCAAAGAAAATCGGAAGCGTGATGGGTGTTGACGCAGATGCCGTTGAGCAGAAAGTGGCATTCATCAAGTGCAAGGGATCCTGTGATGTCACACGCGATCAGGCCAACTACATCGGAGTCAGGGACTGCCGCAGCGCAGTTCTCTGCGGAATAAGCGTCACTGACTGTGAGTACGGCTGTCTGGGTCTTGGCTCATGCGCCACTGTCTGCCCGCAGGATGCCATCACCGTCAAGAACGGGGTTGCATCCGTCAACCGCTCGAAGTGCGTAGGCTGCGGACTGTGTGCTAAGGCCTGTCCGAGAGGACTCATCGAGCTTGTCCCCGCAAGTCATTTCGTCGCGGTCCAGTGCTCCAACAAGGACAGGGGCCCGCAGGTCAAGAAGGTCTGCTCTGCAGGCTGTATCGGATGCATGCTCTGCACACGCCAGTGTGAGTTCGATGCCATCCATGTCGAGAACAGCCTTGCACGTGTGGATTACTCAAAGTGCACGCAGTGCGGCAAATGCGCCGAGAAGTGTCCTGTGAAGGTGATCCTCCCGCCGGTCGGATCTGCGGTGAGCAAGGAGGCTTGAGAATGGAGAGAAAGAAGATAATCAAGCTTGTCATCGCCATAATCATCGTTGTGGTTGCCGTGGTCCTGATCGGAGGATTTTTCGGTGATGACATCATGTATCACATCAAGAACCGCGGAGCCTTGGGTCCTCTTTCCAGGGAGGATATCAAGTACGCCCATGTGCAGGCTCCCAAGGCCACCAGCAAGGACGGCACCATCAATGCCTCCGACTGGGAGTCAACATATCCGTATATTGTCGCGACAATGGGTGCGAACAAAGAGAACACCTATATTACAAGCTATCTCGAGGAAGATCCGTACCTGGTGAACATCTACGAGGGATTCGGCTTCGCAAAGGAGTACGGAAGCGCGAGAGGCCATGAGTTCACCCTTGAGGATGTGGCCGCCACTGCCAGACCTCATGCCCTGGCGAACTGCCTGACATGTAAGACACCGAACTTCACCAAGCTGGTCAACGACCTTGGCGTAAGCGCATACTCAATGGACTTCAACACGGTTCTTGCCTCCATGGAGGAGAACGTGAGCTGCTACAACTGCCACGGCAATGATGCCGGAAACGGCGGGCAGATCACAATCACACACTCCTATGTGAACAAGGCCCTGGGTGCGAACATGGCAAGCATCGATCCTGCCACTCTCTCATGCGGACAGTGTCATATCGAGTACTACTTCACACCGACAGACAAAGAGACAATGATGCCTTATTCCAGCGTGTCAGCCATGACTCCTGAGGCAATCCTCGAGTATTATGACGCCATGACCATGCCGGACGGATCAGCCGGATTCTACGACTGGATCCAGCCCAGCACAGGCACAAGGATGCTCAAGGCCCAGCACCCGGAGATGGAGACATACCTTCTTGGCAAGCACGCCAGCCTGCTGAACTGCGCTGACTGCCACATGGCCATTGAGATGGCAAACGACGGAACCGTCTACCACAGCCACCTCCTTGAGAGCCCGCTTCAGAACAAGACGCTGCTCTCAACATGTGTCCAGTGCCACGGTGACACCGACATGGTGGCGATGGTCAAGAGAATCCAGGACCGCATAACCGACAGGGAGACAGAGGTCGGAAACAAGCTCTCCAACCTCAAGGACACCCTTGCGGCCGCAGTCTCCGGAGGCAAGATGTCTGCCACAGATCTTGATCAGGTGCGTAAGCTCTACCGTGAGGCCCAGTGGTTCTTCGACTTCTGTTATGTCGAGAACTCCGAGGGCGCCCATAACTCCGAGCTTTCAACACACTGTCTTGAGGTCTCTGAGGCCAGGATTGAAAGTGCGATGGCACTTCTGAGATGAGCGTACTGAAACGGATCTGGAAATTCATATCCTCAATGCGGTTCGCCATTATCCTGCTTGTGGTTCTGGCTGTCACATGCTCCATCGGGAGCCTTGTGACCCAGAACCAGAGCTATGCGTGGTACGCCTCCCGCTATTCGGAGCGTACCGCCGCCCTGATAGTGGCGCTGCATCTGGACGATGCCTTCCACAGCTGGTATTTCATCCTGATCACGGCATTTCTGTGCCTGAACCTGACGCTCTGCAACATCATAAGGCTTCCAGGTCTGATAAAGCGAACCGGTAAGGCCTCCGGTCTTCGTGAGCGCCTGGGGATCTGGGGCGCCTGGGTGACCCATGTGGGAGTGTTTCTCCTGATACTGGGCTTCAGCCTGGGTCAGATGACGCACAAGGAATATGCGGCATATGGTGTTCCCGGCCAGACAATGGCAATAGGGGATACAGGCCTTGTGATGACCATTGATGATTTCCGTGTGGACCTGAGATCAGACGATACAGTTGAGCAGTATACCTCTGAGATAACAGTCTACGACATAGCCAGAAGCTCATCCGGAAAGAGCGCCACAGTCAGCGTGAACAATCCTGCGGACCTTTTCGGCATGAGGTTCTACCAGAACTCCACAGGCTGGGCAGCCAGGGTCACCATAGACAAGGACGGACAGCCCCTTCAGGACAGCATTGTATGCGCGGGTGACTATCTTGCCGTGTCAGACAAGCAGGATCTAGTGATCTACTTCAATGCATTCTATCCGGACTATGTGATGATCTCCGGTTACGGACCTGCCACCGCATCCGGAAAGCTCAACAATCCCGGATACCTTTATTCTGTCTATTACCAGGGCAGGATCCTGGGCATGAATGTCCTGATGGAGGGTGAGGTCCTGACGATTGACGAATACAGCGTCCATTTCACGGAGCCTCAGAGCTACACGCTGATACAGATAAAGAAGGACTCATACACTCCGCTTGCGTTCGCGGGCGGGATAATCATCCTTCTGGGACTGGTTCTCAGCCTTTATGTGAAACCAAGGAAAAACAACAGCTTACAGAACGACTTGCAGACGAGGGGAGACGATGCTTCAAGTTGAGAACACATTATTCACGATTGTAATGATTTCCTATTTTGCCTCGATGATTGGATATTTCATCTACATCGCAGCCAAAAAGGAGATTGTATTCAAGATTGCCTTTGCAATTCAGGCGTTCGGGTTCGTGCTTCACACCGCAGCCATAATATGCAGGGGAATAGGGGCGGGGCGCCTGCCTCTGACGAACCAGTATGAGTTCGCCACATCCTTTGCCTGGGGACTCTGCCTTCTTGGCCTTGTCTTCATGCTGCGTTTCCGCTTTCATGTCATGGGTGCCTTCATATCACCGGTGACTTTCCTGATGATCGGTTATGCCGCCATGCAGAGCAAGGAAGTGCGCGAGCTAATGCCGGCCCTCCGGTCCAACTGGCTGGGCTTCCATGTGTCAACCGCCATAATCGCCTACGGTGCCTTCGGTGTGTCATTTGTCATAGGGATAATCTTCCTTCTGCGTGACAGGCTCAAGGCCCAGGGATTCCTGGACCAGCATATCCCAGACAAGGAGAAGCTGGACCTGATCGAATACCGCAGCGTGGCGCTGGGAATCCTTTTCCTGTCCTTCACAATCATCACCGGAGCCATCTGGGCAGAGCGTGCCTGGGGAAGCTACTGGTCATGGGACCCCAAGGAGACCTGGTCGCTTGTCACATGGATCATCTACGCCGTGTACCTGCATCTAAGGATCCGCAGGGGCTACAAGGGAAAGAGCGCGGCCATCTTCGCAGTCATAGGCTTTGTCTGCGTCCTGTTCACCTATGTGGGCGTGAACACATTCCTACCCGGAGTGCACAGTTATAAGTGAGTCTTCCTTTTTCTGGAGTGTCAGGCCGGAATCATCAGATGCTGAACATGAACGGCCTGAGATCCACGATCAGGTAGGCCAGGTCCCCGTCATCAGACAGCTCAATGGTATGGCCGCTGTAGCGGTAGGTGCCGCTTGATTTGGAGTGGTCCGAGTAGTTGTCGTTGTAGTACTCCATGGTGTAGTTGCCAGAGGAGCTGAACTCGTAGATATAGTGGTTGGTTCCCTCATCCATGTCAGTCAGGTGCCACGGGTTGTTGAGCGTGAGGATCTCCCTTGATGTCTGGTCCTCTCCGCCTGATGTCTCCCTGTCGAAGATGACTGTGTAGTTTGCTCCGAAGATGGAGTCCTCATCCCTGATATAGAGCCTGCTGTTGATGATCAGGTAGTCGTTCTCTGTTCCGCCTATTGTCAGGATTGTGCCGTCAGCAGAGTAATCGTCGATGTTGGTCCTTAAGCCCATTGAGGAGAAGGTGCCGCCCTTTGTGAATCCCGCAACTCCGGCCTGGCCGCTCCACACGCCGCAGAGCTTTGACGCCGATGTGTTGTTGCGTGCGGTCTTGGAGGTCCGCTTGAAAACAAGGTCTGATCCAAAGTAGTCAAGGACCAGGTTGCTTCCGTCCCATGAGAACGGATAATCATCCAGGTCAGTGTAGATATAGGACTCATCTGACTCGAAGGTGCCGAATTCTGCGTACTCCAGATAGTCCTCGTAATAAATCTCGCTGGCATAGAAGCCATCGGATGTGAAGGTGAAAGTATAGTCATATTCTCCGTCACTTGCCTTCCAGACACCCTTGAGTCCTGTGGGGTCGGCTTCGGTGACGCATGATACGGCAAAGAACACGATAAACAGTGCGGCTGCTGCAATAAGGATTCTTCTCATTTCTCTCATCCCCTTTGCCTCAGTTTAGCATCCGTACAAGTGATGTTGTCAAAGCTTTTCTTTCATGATACTGCCTGCAGGATCAAGCTTACGCACAATGGCATAGCATATGACCGGGATTCCCAGTCCTCCGATGACATCAACGATATAATGCTGTTTTGTGTAGAGAGTGGAGAGGCAGATCAGAATTGTCATCACCACTGTGTAAACCTTGAATCCCCTTGATATCTCATTCTGCTTACGGATTCCCAGATAACAGTAGATGCTCATCAGGCAGTGGAATGACGGGAAGAGGGCGCGGCCTTTCTCCCATCCGTCAGCAGCGTAGATGAATTTCATCATCCAGTTTATGACACCCGGCTCCTGGACTTTCTGCAGGACTCCTTCCGAGACCCTGTCCATGGTTGTGGGCATGAGGATGAACAGCAGGAAGCCTATCAGGACTGAAGTCTCAAGGCCAATTACATAGTTGATGAAGTTCCTCCTGTCCGTGAGTGACACGGCCAATATTCCGAACACCCAGACGGCATATGAGACCACATATATGATCACAAAGGCGGGAATGAGCTGGAATTTGTCATCAATGAAAGGGATCTTGGGTGCGAAGGCCCAGCTTTCAGTGCCAAGCAATCTGGCAAGAAGCGGCCCCGCGACATAAAGGGCATAGTTGAAGAAGAAGATGGCTGGCGCTGCAATCCATCCGTATCTTGGTATTCTCCTGATAATCTTCCTGAGTCTTCCCATACGGACAGAGGATATAATATTTCTGACAAAAATGCCATATGTGTCAAAGACTGGGGTGGCCAATGTCATTTCTCGGGCTTTTGTACACTGTATTGCCGGCATTTCCGCTAAAACTCGGTTGAATTGGTTTTTAAGCGGAAAACTCACTTCAAGAACATCGTTATCACATCTGATATCCCTTGCTCAGTCAGTTCATGTTTTCTTGTTGAAGGTTGATTATAGACAAGACCTTACTTATCTCATCAATCTCGTAATCGATCCTGAGATCAGATGGCCTTGCCTTATGCTTCGGATTGAACCAGCAGCAGGGAATTCCCGCATTGTTCGCGCCCTGGATGTCTGTGGTAAGTGAGTCTCCGACCATCATCACCTCAGAACGGTCAATGCATCCTGTATCCTCAAGAACCCGGTTATAGATTCCTTTATCCGGTTTCTCAATGCCGATGTCCTCAGAGACAAACACACCATCGACAATATCAATGACACCGGAGTTGCAGAGCTTTTTCCTCTGAGATGCCCACACTCCGTTCGTGAGGATATACTGTTTTACCTTTCCTTTGAGAAACCTCAGTGTCTCCAGGGCCCCGGGAATGGGAAAGATATTGTCTCCAAGGCTGTCCATGTAATCCGCGAGAAACTCCGGAGCCTTATCGACAGGACGTCCGAAGACGGACAGGAACTCCTGGAATCTGCCGACAAGAATCTCATCCTTGGACTTCTCGCCTTTCTCACACATAGTCCACCACTTGTTGTTTATAGCAGGATATGCATCCAGCATCTCATCAGTGCATTCGCCCAGGTCCAAATCTTTGAAGCATTTCCTGATTGCAAGCCGCTCAGGCGGGCGTGGGTCTAAAAGTGTGTTGTCCAGATCCCATAAAACAGTTTTGATCATGGATTGAACTATAATATTCAGGGAGAGAAATGACAATAAACGTTGATTATGTCAGTTCTCCCTCGGTTATCTTCCGATTTCCGCCTAAAACTTGATTAAACAATGTTTAGGCGGAAAGAGCCCGTAAAAGTGCCAAATAGTGCCCGAAACAGTGGGCGAAGTAGGCAAAAACACACACGGAAGACAAGTTTCCTTTGACAGATTTCGCATTTAGAGTGTATCCTACTTAGGAATAAGATAAAACCTCGGAGGTTTCTATGGCAGAAGTATTGTTGAAACACATCTGCAAGATCTACGATGGTGGCGTGAAGGCTGTCAATGATGTCAACATTGAGATCAAGGACAAGGAATTCGTCGTGCTTGTCGGTCCTTCAGGATGCGGTAAGTCAACCACCCTTCGTATGGTCGCCGGACTGGAAGATATTTCCAGCGGAGAACTTTTGATCGACGGAAAGATCGTCAACGACGTACCGCCGAAAGACAGAGACATTGCAATGGTCTTCCAGAACTATGCTCTGTACCCGCACATGACTGTCTACGACAACATGGCATTCGGACTCAAGATCCGCAAATTCCCGAAGGAAGAGATTGATGCCCGTGTTCGCGAGGCAGCAAAGATCCTCGACATCGAGGAACTGCTTGACAGAAAGCCGAAGGCACTCTCCGGTGGACAGAGACAGCGTGTTGCTGTCGGAAGAGCCATTGTCAGAAAGCCGAAGGTCTTCCTCTTCGATGAGCCGCTGTCAAACCTCGATGCTAAGCTCCGTGTCCAGATGAGAGCTGAGATCTCGGGTCTGCACCACAGACTCCAGGCCACAATGATCTACGTCACACATGACCAGGTCGAGGCACTCACAATGGCAGACAAGATCGTCGTCATGAAGCTCGGTGTCATCCAGCAGATCGGCGGACCTCTTGAGCTGTACAACAACCCGGACAACAAGTTCGTCGCAGGCTTCATCGGATCACCACCGATGAACTTCATGGTCTGTGATGTCATGAAAGAGGATGAGGACATCTATGTGCACGAGGGCGATTTCCGCCTGAAGGTCACCCCGAAGCAGGCAAAGCTCCTCAAGGACTATGTCGGAAAGCAGGTTACATTCGGTATCCGCCCGGAAGATGTCGTCTACGAGAAGAAGTCTGTTGACGGACAGACAATCGACGGTAAGGTCTCAGTTGTTGAGCCGCTCGGATCAGAGACTCATGTCTTTGTTGCCACAGCCAAGAACCAGATCACCGGTAAGATCGATCCTAACGTCACAATCAAGGTCGGTGAGAGCGTTTCCCTTGCTCCGAACATGGAGAAGGCAAAGTTCTTCGATCTTCAGACAGAACTGGCAATCCGCTGAAAATCCAGATAGCTTGTTCAATGAGGCGCCACGGGAAACCGTGGCGTCTTTAGTTATACCTGAGATGATTGTTATGGCAACTTAAGATTATGACTCAAGATTGAGACTCAAGACTTTTTTTTCCACTGGCAATTTGTTAGTATTATTGATTAATGGAAATTAACTCGTCTATCGGACTTAAACATCTTAACCATCAAAAGGTATACAGATACCTCTATGAAGTGAACTCGTCATCTAAACTTGAAATCTCCAGAGGTACAGGTCTGAGCATACCGACAGTAGCATCGAACATTGTTGAGCTTGAGGAGAAAGGCCTTGTTCTCAGCGGGAAGTCCTGCAAGTCCACAGGTGGAAGAAGGGCTCAGAGCTATTCTATCAACAGCACATCCCGTATCTCAATCGGAGTGGAAATTCTGAAAGAGGAGACAAAGGTCGTTGCAGTTGACCTTTATGGAAAGATCATTGCCGAGACCAGGGCAGATGTTGAGTTCAGCAATGACGAGAGCTTCTACAGCAGGTTCGGTGGCTTTGTCAACAGGTTCATCGATAGTCTGGGATACATGTATGACCTTATCCTTGGTATTGTCATTTTTTTTCAGGGCCTTGTGTTATTAGATGTTTAGTCTTTTGTATATTCTTATATTCTTTATTCCACTTTGCTTACTCTT
>JAEEGK010005837.1_pt1 | contig 29764 bp, 21 predicted proteins | sample 8958771 | NCBI WGS metagenome assembly JAEEGK01 (sample SAMN16246547, study PRJNA631951) | gut metagenome | biome: gut microbiome; feature: rumen; material: SC-attached | host: Bos | place: Iran: Karaj | collected 2018-10 | reverse complement strand
TCATGACCGCTGCGGCAAACTGTTCGGGCTCGAGACAAGCGCAGATGCTGTGTGCTACCTTGGGGCCGATACCGCTTACCGTGATGAGCTTGAGGAACATATCCTTCTGCTCCTGCGTGGCAAAACCGTAGAGCGATATATCGTCTTCCTTGACGCTCTGATATACGAAGACCTTAACCTCGTCTCCTATGCCTCCGAGCGGCGCCGATATCGAGAGCGGGCAATTGATCAGATATCCTATCCCGTTGTTATCCACGATCAGTTCGGCGTCGTTCCTGCCGGCTATCGTTCCCTTGATATATGCGTACATATTATCTCCTTATCAACCGAATTCGTTCCGCTTGGAATATCCGTACCTTCCGTGCTGATATCCCGAGACGACCTTGTTGGCATTATTGATACCTGTATTGGCAAGACAGATCGCTATGGCCAGAGCATCCGCCGCATCATCCGGCTTCGGGATCTCTTCAAGACCCAGCATCCTCTGCGTCATCATCTGCACCTGCTTCTTCTCCGCCTTACCGTAACCTGTTACCGCGAGCTTGACCTGCATAGGAGTAAACTCATATGCATCGATCCCTGCCCTTGCGGCTTCCACCAACACCACGCCTCTCGCCTGTGCCGTACCTATGGCAGTCGTGTGATTCTGACCCATGAAGAGCTGCTCTATAACCATGCAGTCGGGCTTGAACTGATCGATCAGGAATCTCACTTTATCGTTGATCGCCAGAAGCCTCAAGGTAAAATCCGATTTGGAAGAAGTCTCGATCGCGCCGTACTCTATGGCTCTTATCTTGCTTCCGGTCTTCTCGATTATCCCGTATCCGGTTATGGCATAACCCGGGTCGATACCAATAATCCTGTGCGTTACCTTATTAATCATGCTTCCTCAACAATAAAAACATTTGTTCGTATTATACACTAACCCGGATTTAAGACAAGACATCAATGACCGCTTCTCTTGCCTCGGGCGGTTCCGGTCCTATCTCATAGGCTTCAAGAACGAGATCCATCGCATCGAACAGTCGCTCTTCATCGACCTCGGCATGTTCACCGTGACACAGAGAACAGAGAACATCTCCTCTTCTGACCTTATCACCGCGCTTGGCATAGAAGCAAAGACCTGCACCGTAATCGATGGGATCGGACTTGGCTAGCCTTCCCGCACCGAGCAGGACTGAAGCCTTGCCTATCAGATCCGCTCTTACTGACCTTACATAACCTTCATCGGGACTCGTTACATGCATCGCATCGAAAGGATACTCCCTGTACACGGGCGATCCTATCGCATCGATCTTACCTCCCTGGGACACTATGAGCTCGGAATACTTGAGATGCGCCCTGCCGTCGGACAGTCTGTCCATGCACTCCTGTCTGAGTTCATCTTCAGACATTCCGTCAGCCTTATCAGCCATCTGAATGAGCTTTACCGCAAGCTCTACTACAACATCAGTTACATCCTTGCTTCCCTTGCCGGTAAGTGTCTCATAGACCTCCTGCATCTCGAGAGTGTTGCCGCAGCATCGTCCGAGAGGCTGGTCCATGTCCGTGATAACGGCACACATGTTCCTTCCCGCACCCTTACCTATCTTGATCATCGCTTCAGCCAGCTGTCTTGCATCTTCTTCAGTCTTCATGAACGCACCGCTTCCGCAGGTAACGTCAAGGACAATGGCCTGCGCGCCTCCTGCCAGCTTCTTGCTCATGATGCTCGATGCAATGAGTGGTATTGAATCAACAGTTCCGGTTACATCCCTGAGCGAATAAAGTATCTTGTCAGCCGGAGCAAGGTCCGGTGTCTGCGCGGAGATTACCATGCCCGTATCCTTAGCATATTCCGCAAATTCAGACTGGGGTACTTCTACATTGAATCCTTCAATGGATTCGAACTTGTCCACTGTACCTCCGGTGAATCCCAGGCCTCTTCCGGAGAGCTTTACCGTCTGCACGCCAAAGGTGCTGATGAGCGGCATGAGTATTGGGGTTATCTTATCGCCCACACCGCCCGTGCTGTGCTTATCTACCGGGATACCGTCCAGATATGACAGATCGTTCTGCTTGCCGGATCCGGCCATCTCGAGCGTGAGCGTAGTCATCTCACGTTCATCCATACCGTTCAGGACGATCGCCATAAGAAGAGCCGATGTCTGGTAATCAGGTATGGAACCGTCTGTTATGCCTTTGACGAAGAATCTGATCTGCTCATCCGTAAGAGATCTGCCGTAGCGTTTGTCCAGAATGATCTCAAGCATGTTCATGGATATGTACCCCTTTTTCTTAATAATTAAAGAATAACATTTTTTGTGCTAATATATCTAAATCAAATCAAACGGAGGTACTGATGTCTCTTTCTGTAGTAATCGTCGGATGCGGACGCGTAGCCGTAAAGCACCTTAAGTCGATATCCAAGCTCAGCGGTCTGGAGCTTAAGGGCGTAGTAGATACAAATGCCGATTCCGCCAAGAGACTTTTGTCTTCCGTAAAAGGTTTTGCTGATACCCCGGTCTTTGCAGATTACAAGGAAGCGATAGATACGGTCAAGCCTGACATCACGGCGGTAACCGTACCTTCAGGACTGCATTTCGAGATTGCAAAGTATGCCATGGAGCACGGAAGCAACCTGCTTCTCGAGAAGCCCATGACCATGTCTGACGGCGAAGCAAGGCAGATATACGATCTGTCCCGTTCTACCGGCAGGAAGATCGCGATGGGACATATATACAGATACCTTCCTATCGTAAACATACTCAGGCAGGATATCGCCACCGGCAAGTTCGGCAAGGTCACCCACGGCACGATCAACGTCCGTTGGGGCCACGGCAATGACTACTATGACAGCGCTGCATGGCGCGGCACATGGAAGAGTGACGGCGGAGCTCTGATGAACCAGACCATCCATGCCATCGATCTCCTCGTATGGCTGATGGGATCCGAACCCGTGGAAGCTCAGGCCATGCTCGCCAAGCGCTTAAGGAATATCGAAGCCGAGGATCTCGGTATGGCGACGCTTCGTCTTGAGAACGGGGCTCTGGCCTCCATCGAAGGCACGACGTCTACCTTCCCTTCCAAACACATGGCTGAATTTACTGTCTTCTGTGAGAAGGGAATGATCACGATGGGGCTCGACTCCGATGTCCCCCACATTGCCGTTTATTCCCTTAAGGCAAACGGTAAGACAAAAAAGCTTAACGGTTACTATATCCGCAGACAGTTCAAGGAAGGCGGACTCTTCTCATACAAATGCGCATTGAATCCTCACATGGGAATCTATAAGGATCTCAGGGATTCGATCAATGAAGACAGACAGCCCATAGCCGATGCTTACGCCGGCTTCTCTTCAGTCGATACGATGCTCGGCATATACAGATCAGCCAAAGAGAGACGCCCTGTCGAGCTGCCGCTCAAGGATGATTTCTCGACTTCTGACATGACGGGATATTTCGATTAAAAAAACTGTTGACACATAAAATTACAATGGTTATAATCATTTCCGTTGCTTAACGCACCTCTAGCTCAGATGGTAGAGCAACTGACTCTTAATCAGTGGGCCCAGGGTTCGAGTCCCTGGAGGTGCACCAAAGATAAAACCCTTGAGGATTCCTCAAGGGTTTTTCTTTTATCTTAATCTATCTCCCGTAAGTAAGAGTTACACGTTATTGTTGCCGTAGGGATCCGCCTGGGGAGCAACGGGCTGAGCAGGTGCCTGCTGTACTGCAGCGGGCTGCTGAGGCAGCGGATATCTCGGTGCGATGAACTTATCGTTCTTGGACTGCTTGATGATGACTACGAACAGGCAGATGTATGTTCCGACGATGACTACCACGAAGGCACCGAGCAACAGTATAAGCTGCAGGACAACTGCTGTCTCATAGAATCCGCCTGCGCTGTCGAGCTCAGTTGCAAGAGGCGACATTGAAAAGCAGATCGTATCATACAGGCCGTGGATAAGTGCAGGAATCAGGATAGCAAGGAAGAAGTTCTTATTCTTGCCCTTCTTATCACCGTTGTTCGCACATACTCTGGCACGGGAATAGAACACGCCCATCAGCACGCCGTACATGAAGTGGCCGGGGAAGCAGCAGAGCGCTCTCATTATCGCCGTTCCGAGAGAGCCTGAAGTAAACACATAGCCAAGGTTCTCTACCAGCGCGAAAGTAAGAGCAGACGTTGTGCAGTACACGATACCGTCGAACTTACAGTTGAATTCGGGGCTCTTCCACGTCGGGATCTTGGCGCCTAAGAACTTGAAGATCTCTTCGGCAGGCCCTACGACCAGGAAGCAGAACAGTGCGATGTAGACAAGGTTCGACATATCCTCTCCTGACACAGCAGTCATGAGTGCCTGTAAGACTCCCTCAGCGATAACTGTGGCGATAAGGAACGGGATCTCCATAAGAACGATCTTAAAGAGCAGCTTCTTGGATTCCTTCTCCTTCTTGTCCAGCTTCCTTGTCATGATAAACAGTACCACGGCAGGAACAGTTGCCAGTACGAATAAAATGATCGGTAATACCATAGTTTTTTCCTCTCCAATTGCTTTGATGAAGCTATGATAGTATTCTTTTACTACTATGTCAATAGTATATACATTCAAATTCGCAAATTCTTCTAATTTTCTGTGCTTTTTATCGTCAGCGGCAAACTTTGCTCGGAGCCTAAAGAGCGGTATAATTCTACTGTTTTGGGAAGAGGTATTATGAATTACTGGATTATATTAGGTGCGGGCGCACTTCTTTCTTATATACTGACTTATCTTTTCATCCTGAAAAGACCCGGTGAAGGCCTTCTCCTGGGCCATGACCGCGGCCGTAAGTTCGCGGAAGGCGCTGAAGTCAACATCGGCAAACCGACCGGCACCGGTCTGTATTTTACCATCGTCTTCACTCTTGTTACGATGGTCTGCGTATATCTCTATCAGTTTGAAGCTTGCCTGATCTTCGGTGCCGGGATCACATTCCTTGCAATGATCACCGGTCTTCTTGACGACCGTTCAAAGAAGGCCTGGAACGAATACATCAAGGGTGCGCTTGATTTCGGCCTGTCCCTTCTCGGCGGTCTCATCTGTCTGCTCTTTGGTTTTGGCGGATATGTAAGACTCGGCATCAACGGTGTACCTGTATTTCTCACCCCCGTGGTGTTCTATATCCTTGCGGTTATCCTTTTCGTGGTGTCTATCAATGCCACCAATGCGACAGACGGCATAGACGGTCTGTCCGGCACGCTTACGATCCTTACTATAATCGCGCTGGCCGTTACGGCATTCTTCAACGGAACCCTTACGATGAACGGCATTACGATCGGCATCATCATGATCTGCTGCCTGGCGGCATACCTTATCTTCAACTTCTTCCCCAGCAAGGTCCTCATGGGTGATGCGGGTTCGAGAGCCATAGGCTTCTTCATTGCTTTCTATGCGATCTACCTGAAGGTGCCTTTTGCTTATCTTATCCTCGGACTTCCGTTCCTGGCTGACGGCGGTATATCCATCCTTAAGATCACAGTCGGAAGACTTACGAAGAAGAAGATAATCCTCTTCAAAAATATAAGAACTCCTCTTCACGAGGAGCTCAAAAAGAATCGCGGTTATAGTGTTCCGAAGGTCTGGAGGACTATCGTTATCGCTGCTGCGATCGTCGATGTTCTTTATATCCTGGCAGTAGTCATCCTTCACAGGATCTGAACAGGATCACTGTTCTTTATCATCACCTAAGAATTCGGAGAAATCATCGAAGGTCTCTGCATCAGTTGCAATAGATGCAGTATCCTGCTTGGCTTCTGTTGCAGCTTCTTCAGGCTTAGATTCAGATTCAGCCTTGGGAGCTTCTACCTTGGAATCATCTTCGGAGCCTTCCTTGGTCTTAGCATCTTCAGCAGCCTTGGCTTCCTCTTCCTTCTTCTTCTCAGCGAGATACTTCTCCTGCTCCCTGTCGATCCTTGCACGCTCGCGTGCTTCTTCGAGGAGCTGCTGCTGGAGACGTCTTCTGTCTTCACGAGCCTTATTCTTGGCGTCGATCTCAGCCTGTGCCTTCTCCTCTTCCTCGATCTGGGCTTCCATCTTCTTGCGCTCTTCCTCGTTCATCTTGGACGCGTTCTCGCGGCGCAGATGGTTAAGGGATTCCGGCTGCTTAACAGCACTCTGCATGATGGAATCCATGCGCTTGCGGCTCTCGGCAGCTGCTCTCTCTTCGTCAGCTGCAACCTTGTCACCAATGTTCTGAAGATTGGCAAGCTCCTCGGAAGATACGGGAGCGGTAACTCCCGGCTTGGCCGGAGCCACACCGAAGCTCTTGATGGCGAAGTCTTCAACACCGGAAGCTGAATAATCCGATGCCGCATCCTTTATCGTCTTCATATCCGGTATATCAACACCCGGAAGTATCTCATATTTCTTCTCGTCTGCCATGTTCCCTCCTCTTATCCTGCTTTTGACAGGATAAACATAACAATTCCCGCTATAGCAAGCAGTAAGCCGATGCAGAACATCGCGACAGACAGCTTGCTGACACCAGTTTTCCCTCTATTCTCTTCGGCAGGAGCTGCTTCTGCAGTTGCTGCAGGCTCTGATGCCGGAATGTTCTCTTCAGGCTTCGTCTCCGGAGCCTCTTCTGCCGCCTCTTGCTTCTTGCGGGCGATTATCTCCTGCGCCTTGATGAGTTCGGGCTTGATCTGAACGGATAACTCCTTGAAGCTCTCGTCAGAATCACCGAACTTCTCTGCAGCTGTCTCGAGAGATGCCGCATCGGGCGCATTTGTTCCCTCAAAATACATTATACCTATACTTGCGTCATCGGAGACGTTGCTTCCCGCAACAATGTATTTCTCTACTGTCTCCTTAAGAGCTTCCTCGCCGGCCTGTCTGCCGTCCTTGAAAGTCTCTGCAAGCTTGGCAACAACAGGCTTTACCAGACCTGCCTCCTCGTTATATACGCTGTCCTGAACGCCGTCAGTCATGAGAGCGATGGCATGACAGTCATCTACCGTCGTCTTAAGAAGACGCATGTAATTGTCCGCATGCGCTGCGGTAACGAAGAAAGTCTTACCCTCTTTGTCATTCTGCGGCATCGTAAACGGCGATACACCGGAAGGTGATACCCTCGCGATCAAGCCGTCACCGATATGGCCTATCAAGAGTCTCCTGTCCTTTACGGCAGCAAAGAGAAGTGTGCATGAGAGTCTGTCGATGATATCGAGGTCTCTCTCATCCATGATCTTCGAGAACTCGACACGGAGCTTTGCCATGAGATAACCGCGAACGGCAGCTTCTCTGTTCTCCTGATACAACGCATCGAAATGATCGCACAGCACGGAAGCGATCGTATCGACCGCACACTGCGAACCGAATCTCGCATCGGTATACTGCTTACCGCCTGCACCGTCTGATATGCATACGACAGACACACCGTTACGCGATACTGCGCAGGATGCATCTTCACACGGAGTGCCGCGACTTACATGCTTGTTGCCTATGGTGGTAAAACAACCTACGGTTATTCCGGTGTACATTATTCGTCATCCTCATCAAGGAATTTCATAAAGTCATCCACACCTACAGAATCACCCTGAGGCTCTGTGTTGATGTTGTAGAGGCTGTCATCGCTCTTGCCTGAAGATACGATGGAAGAAGACGACGAACCGAGGAATTCGAAGAGCTTGCCGAAGTCAGCGGAAGATACCGAGATAGGCTCTGCACGCTTCTGCGACAGTCTCTTGAGGATATCGAGATCGGCGCCTGAACCGACACCGATATTGAATACTACGAGCTTATCTTCAGCCTCGAGTTCATTACATGCCTTGATGGCAAGTTCCATGTTCTGCATTGCATTGGGACCCTGAGGCGCACCGTCGGTGATTACTACGAGCCAGGGCTGATAGTACTTGATTCCGAGTTCCTTATAGCCTTCCTTACGTGTGTTAAGGAGCTCCAGCGCGGTAAGGATACCTTCTCCGATAGGAGTAAGCGTTGTTGATGCCTTAATCTCGGGAACGCCCTTCTCCTTGGAGATCTTACCGAACGGCATAACGATCTCTACCTTCGCACCGAAAGTAACGATCGCGATATCCGTGGAAGATCTTGTATCATCATTTGCCTTGATGGATGCCATGAAGTTCTGAAGGCCCATGTTGAGCAGTCTTATCGGGTTGCCTATCATCGACCCTGACGTATCGAGCGCGAAACAGATAGGTAATCTTCTCTTTGTGCTGCTGCCAAAATCAGAGCTACTAAATACTGAATCAGCCATTTATAATCCTCCCGGATAGTGATGTGGTTTTACTGTATCGATCAGAGCAGACCGAAGAACTTGCCGCCCTTCTTCTTGTTCTGCTCAGGTTCATCTTTATGTGCGCCGTAATTCTTTGCCTCTTCGGGATCACCGATATTGCGCGGTACATATTTGCCGCTGGGGGCAGCAAAAGTCTTCTTCTCGAATACGGGCTTGGGTTCGGGGTTCTGGAATGCAGAACCGTCAGCAACAGGCGCAAACGCGGGTTTTGATTCTGCCGGAGCCTGCTGCGCAAAAGGAGAAGGAGCAGGTGCCGGAGCTGATGCAGGCTCTGCCGCCTTATGTTCTTCCGGCTTGAAATCATCAGCCAGGCCCGTGTATTCCTTCTGGTTATAGTCAGAATCAGGGAAAAGCTTATATGCTTCAGCATCGTCAAGCTTCATGGCGATGATATCGTCGCGGTATGCAGACACTGCGTCATACCACTGAACGGCTTCATAACGGGTTCCGCACTTGAATGTCTGATAGAGCATCGTGCGAAGTCTCTCGGGAAGTCTTCTCCAGATGTGGTTATAACCGCCAACGGGGATATGCTCCTCATCAGAGTTATCAAGAGTATAAGGGAAGTTCTTCTCGATTATCTCTTCCTTGAGTGTCTCGGCACCCTTCCTGGTGGCATACGGATGCAGGCCGCAGAACAGTATCGAGAATACGAGCATAGCGATGGAATAGTCTTCATCGCACAGACCACGGACGAATCCAGCAAAATCCTTGCCCCAGAGTCTCGGATCGGTAAACTCTTCAGTACCTACCGGACAAGGAAAGTTACCTGCCTGTACGCTGTCCATGTCGATAAGGAATACCTTCTTGGGAGAAGCGATGAGCGCATTCTTAAGCTGGATATCACCTGCCACAACATTGTGCAGGTGCAGATAGAGATATTTCTCGATAAGGGATACGAGCGTCTCTACAACATCAAGTCTGGTCCAATCCGGGAACTGCTCGAGGATGGCATCGGGCCCGTCGAAAACGCTTCCCAACGTAGTTCCCTGGCCGAGAGGCATCGTATAGCCTACTGGGATGTTATTAAAGTACAGCAGAGTTCTCGGCAGACAGAAGCCGTTGCTGCGGATACCGAGATCTGCGAGTTTCTGGAGCTTTGCCCATCTCAAAGGAGTGATGGTGCCCCTGTGGTATATTTTCGCGACGAGATTCTTGTTGTCCGTTGTGAATACCATGCCCTCAGCACCACCGCTGAGACGCTTGATAAGTTCATATGATTCTCTCTGATCCTTGCTCTTAACAACATCGCCGACGCTGGCGAAAGCATATTCATCGAGGTAGGAATTGTTGAGAGCAAGCTTGCTTACTTCCGGCAGAGGATAGTCTTTGGTCAGCTTATCGACAGACTCGAAGATCTTAAGTTCCCTTCCGGTAAGGATAGCGACATGGCCGGAGAAATCAGGATGCTTCTCATAGAGACGCTTTGTGAAGATACCGTTCCTGGTCGTAAGGATGCAGGCACCTTCAACAGAAGCCAAGGCTTCAAGGAATGCACCCGTCTCAAGTTCATTTACAAGGTGAAGCTTCTTATCAGGAAGCAGATATGAGCAGAAAGTCTTCATCGAATCAACGGCTCTCTTGCTCTTGGGATCAGCCTGGCGCAGGACACAGTAATGCAGCATCTTGAATGTCTTACTTACGTAGACATCCATGCCGCTCTTCATAATGACTTCAAGCAGTTCATCAAAGATCGGAGTGCCCCCGACCTCAAACATGACTGAATAGTCAAAAACCAAAGCCTTATAATCAGAAAGACTCTCGAACATACCCACGCTCACTTCATAACTTCCCAAATAGATAATATATTAATTAGTAGTTTCTATCAATGAATTTGTAAGGATTGTGGCATTTTTGTTATATGCGTTAACACACTTACGATTTGATAATATCAAATTCGTTAAAAAGGCAACAGATTAGGGGTTAAGAAAACTCGGAAACAGTGTATTTACTGTATACCGACGAGCTTCATCAGGTATTTGGCATTGGATTCCCTGCTGATACCCGGAGCCAGGATATAATCGAATGTGATCCCGGTGTCGGTATACTTCTCAGAGAAGTGGTAATAGCGGACATTATTGAAGTTCTTAACCGTATTATCGACCATGGCATAATCGTGTGTGGTCATCATGCCGCAGATATAATCCCTTGACAGATTATGGAGGACCGTAAGTGCGCCCTCGGTCCTGTCATCTGAATTGGTGCCCCTGAAGATCTCATCGATAAGGAAGAGCATCGGCTTGCCGTCTTCAGCACCGTCAATGATCTTGGATATCCTGGTAAGCTCTGCCTTGAATGTACTGATGTTCTCTTCAAGGCTGTCAACGATCCTCATCGAAGACATGATGCGCATCTTGCCTAAACAAAGCGCCGTGCACGGTACGGGAGCGCCCATGTAAGCAAGAATCGCACAGACACCGACAGTCCTTATATGTGTGGTCTTACCGGACATGTTGGATCCTGTGATTATCGCGATATCTGAGTTGATCTCGACCGAATTTGCTACCGCCGTCTCATGAGACAGAAGCGGATGAACGATATTCTCGCCCTTGAAGTACGCTTCATCAGAAGGCTTCTCTGCTTCAACAAATGTCGGGAATTCACTCTGGTCTGATGCTATCCCTACCTGAGCAGCACACATAAGCGCTTCAATGTTAGCTATGCCGTCTATCTGCACGCTTAGGCTCGGACCATAGATATCAGCCCATCTGCCCATGAGATATGCAACAAGATAATCGAGCGGACATATGAGATTAAGGAGCAGAGCAAATATCGGCTGGCTCCTGAGCTGAGCGAAGAACAATGCTATAGACAGATTGTTCAGTGATTCGGAAGCAGTATATCGCCTGACGTTGCCCTTGACATAGCTCACGAGCAGCGGCGACTTAAGACCGGCCTTCTCCAGCTCTACAAAGAGCTTCCAGATGGTCTTAACCTGCTTGGGCATCTCTCCTGCCGCCTTGAGATACTCGGCATTGAGCTTAAGGTTTACGATCCAGACGAGAAAATCTACGATGAGTGCCGCAGAAATCGAAGCACCGATAAGGTCCTTGAAGAAGATTATGCAGATCACCGGGAATATCCAGAATGCAACCGAGAACAGTGCAAGTATGATCGGCAGCTTACCAAGAGGCTGTCCGTTCTCTGCAAAGTTCAAAAGTGCCTTGGGGCTCTTCTTAAGTTTGCCCAGAGCAGATATAGCCTGATAGGATTCCATGAAATCGACTCTGTCTATGAGTTCGGCAACCGCCTCTTCCCTGAGCTTGATGTCTTCTGCGGTAAGATCCGACACAGGGCTGTAAAGCAGTTCGTCTGCAAAGGCCTTCCTGCCGAACTGAGTCTCGGATACGTTATACAGCGAGAACAGTGACTTCTTACCGAACAGATCAAGATCCATGCAGTAATCGTGATCGGGAGTAAAGAATTCGTTGCCGCTGAACCACTCAATCGCATCCTCTATCTCTTCGCGTCTCTTGAGGCCGTAAACAGCTACTTCCCTCAGTGTCTGGAAGTCACCCTTGATCCTGGCGATATATCTCTGATTGACCAGATATAGACTGTCAAGATAATCCTGTCTGTCCCTTACGCCGTCATGAATATAACAGAGCAGGAAGAATGCAAAGAGGAACGCGCCTCCTGCGAGCAGGAGAACTCCCTGTGCGGTGATATAGCCGAACACAAGAGAGAATATGCTGATAATGAATGATGCAAATCTGAGAATGCTGAGGATCAGGCTCTTACGTCCGGTCGCACGGATATCTTCGGACAACTCTTCGGAACGTTTCTCAAAATAAGCAAGATCTGATCTCATTTACTTTTATTGGTAGAATCAGCCTTAGCAGCGGGCTTCTTGGAAGAAGCCTTGGATGCTGTCTTAGATGTTGTCTTGGAAGCTGCTTTCTTGGCAGGAGCTGCCTTAGTCTCTGAAGTCTTCTTGGAAGATGTCTTTGCTGCAGTTGTCTTTTTTGCCGTAGTCTTCTTAGCCGCAGGCTTCTTTGCAGCAGTCTTCTTCCTGACCGAAGGTCTGCGCTTGGGAACACAGATATCAAGAACATCGCCGACATTATCGTGGATGGTGAGCAGTGCCTTGAGATCCATATATGTAGAACTCTTATTGATGATCACTATCCTGTTGTGCTTAAGGAACTGGGCAAATGTAGCGGCAGGATATACCGTGAGAGACGTACCTGCAATGATCATGAGATCACACTTCTTGACTGCCTTGATGGCATCGTCTACGTTCTTATGCTCAAGGTTCTCCTCATAAAGGACTATATCGGGACGTACTATGCCGCCGCACTTATCACAGTGAGGCACGCCTTCCTGGGCAACCACGTATTCTGTATCGAACTTCTTACCGCAGTCCATGCAGTAGTTCCTGAATACGGAGCCGTGAAGCTCGATAACACACTTACTTCCCGCCTCCTGATGGAGATTATCGATATTCTGGGTAATTATCGCCTTGAGCTTACCCTGTCTCTCAAGTCTTACAAGGGCTTTGTGAGCCTTATTCGGCTTGGCATCAGGATATATCAGCTTACGCTTGTAGAAATCATAGAAGATCTCGGTATGCTCCATAAAGAAGTCATGGGCAATGATATCGATGGGGCGGTACTTCGTTCCGCTCTCGGTATTATAGATACCGGCGCCGCTTCTGAAGTCAGGAATGCCGCTTTCCGTGGAAACACCGGCACCGCCGAGGAACACGATGTTGTTCGATTCGGCGATCAATTCCTTAAGCTGTTTGAGCTTGTCTTCCCTGACGCTGCCCAGTCTGTCTATACGGGTTTCCAAATCTTCACCTCATTAATGATGATCGATAAGATCGTCCAGATCAAAATGACCGTCACCATCATGATCGATTCCGTCAACATCACCGTGACCAAATGCGCCCGAAGCACCGAACATCTCTTTACCGGTAACTCTCTTCTCATCACGGCGCTGCTCAACGAGCGTGCTGATAGCCTTGGAGATCCTCTCGGGCTGCTTGATGCTCTTGATCTCAAGGGTCGGAGTTGACTTATCAGCAGTGCTGAGAACAATGGTGCCGACGCCGAAGATCTTCTGTCCGAAGGACTGCTTGAGCGTAATATCGAGAACTCTGTAGAGCAGGATCTCTTCACGCTTGATGTTGAACAGACCTGTCTTCAGATAGAACTTGGATTTGCTGAAACTGTATACCGTAAAGGAGATCGGAAGACCAATATATCTCTTCCTGTCCTGCCAGATTATATCCTCTTCTTCAGTAAGAGCAGTAAGCTTATCGATCTTAGCCATAATATCTTCCTCCAAGAAAAATCATATATATCTTACAATAAAGATTATTTTACAGCATAGAATGACAAATAATGAAATGAAATTTTAATATAAGGCCCCTTATGTGCTCCCCCTGGCGGGATCCAGGATGGCTTCCGCATCCAGTATCCTCGAGTAATCGTAAGTGACAAGCGTGTTCGCACTGATTATCGACCTGTCAAAATAAAGATAGTTGTCACCGTAAGTATAGTAAGGCTTCGAACCGATACCGAAGAAGATCCTGAATCCCAGGTTCTTCAGATATACCGCTTCATCGTCAGTACCATAGATATAGTTGCCGCCCGGATATACGATCATGTGGACCTCACCGAGGAGCGGACCTATCTGATCAAGCCATTTCTCAGTATCGGCCTGTATCTCTTCCATAGTGCAGGATCTTGCATTCGGAAGATATCCGTATGTGCATGAAGCGAACTGCCAGCCCTCATCCTTAAGGGCATCGGCGATCTTTGTAACCGTCTCCTGGTTTGCCAGGATCTCATCCGCTGTAGGTTCGATGGACGGCATGTTCTGTGTGGCGAGTGCTGCGTTCCTGTCGTCGATCTCGTCCTCGCTTACGACATAGCCGAAGACAGATTCGTACCCGCTGACGGAGATGATGCCTTTCGCGCCGTCGTATGTGAAGTCGGGGTTCTCTTCGACGAACTGGTCGAGGATGCCGATACACTCGGCGGTCCTGCTTATGACGATCTCCTCGTCGCCGTTCTCGTTGATGGTCACATATTGTCCGCACACCTGACCGCTGTCGTTGAGGACAAGCTGTCTGCAGGTGCCGTATCCGTATGCAGTGGCGCTGTAAGTGAGATTCTCGACAACGATTATCAGAGGCTTCTTGCCTACAGGCACCTTGAGGTTACGCTCGAGCAGGTACGTCGAATCGCTCATGTCGATAAGGTTCTCGGGATTGACCAGACAATAACCTCCGGCATAGAGCTGTTCGAGCATCGTCTCGAATTCTTCGCAGGTAAGATACAGTCCGCTCTCGTTACTTGCGTAGCCTTCTGCAAAAGCCGTCTCTGGATCTGCGATGAGAGACCTGACGCAAAGGACTTCTATCTGACCATAATACTCATATGTCTCCGTGGTATTACCCGTTGCCGTGAGCAGATCTGACTTTATCCTCTCGTCATCCGGGAAGATAACGGCGAGATCCGACAGCAGCACTTCGGCCGAATAGAACTTGAATGTCTCGAGCATGTGCTCGCACTCATTGATCATGGGCTCATACATGATGTCCTTTATCTCTTCTATCCTGGCTACCGAATAATCATAGACAAATCCGTCATAACCTTCGGCAACGCCCTGATAGCCTTTGACTGCGCCTATGTAATCACCTTTTGTAAAAGCTGCTTCCGCTGTCTGCACCTCTCCCGTCGCAGTCTCGATGTTGTCGAGCTCACGAAGGAGCGGTCCGGAAGTAGCCGCGAGGTTGCCTATGGGCTCGAGCTGGTCAAAGACGAACATGACATCAGGCTTCTCCGTCTCACCGAGAAGGAAGCTGACGCAGAGTTCATTAAGCCACTTATATACGACCGAAGAAGTAAGTTCTTCCATGGAATCAAGGAACTCAACATCAGACGGGTTTGGAACATATCTCTCGGTCAGGATCCTGTTGCACAGAGTATCAGTCTTCTCCGCGACGATAGCCTCCATCTCTGCAAGCATCTGCGTCTGCGTGGTAAACTTGCCAGCATCTTCAGGCGAAGCCGAGAGCACCTCATCCTGCACGCTCCTGTAGATGGACAGGGCCTCCTCATAATTGCCGCTGTCCAGGGCAGCCTGAAAATTTGGTATGGTCATGTTCTGGTAGGCATTCGTCCTTCCCACTATCGCGAAAACGATAAACGCCGCAGCAACAGCCACAGCGCATATTATCGCGGCCGCAAGATAGAACTTTCCGGCCTTCTTCTCACCTTCGTCTCTGACCTTGTATTCCTTGGAGAATGTTATCAACTCAGATCGTCAAAGCTTATCTGCTTTGCCTCCAGAGACTGTTCCCTAATGTAGTATCCGATGGCAGGAACCTTACGTATCCTGTAGTACTCGGGATCAGTTACGTTTACTTCTTCAAGTCTTGCAAGGCTCTTAAGAACAGAACCCTTCTTGGATACGAGGAGCTGTACGCCCTGCGTCGTCCTCGTGGTCTTCAGCGGAATGAGCGATGCCTTGAAGACAGCTGCCTTATCAAGGCTGTTCGTAACTATGAGGTCAGGATCCTCTTCCTCGTTCAGGAGTATGAATCCGACAGGCTTGCTTCCGTCAAAATAAGCCTTGAGGAGCTTTTTACGGTTCTGCTTCGTCTCATAAGTATTGATTGGGAACCTTGCAGCCTTGCCGTTCTCGAAGGCAATGAAGAGTATTCCCTTATAATCCTGCGTGGCGATCATGAACACAGGAGTCTCATCCTGATCCATGCCGAGTTCGCTTCTTAAGAAGTGACCGAGATCGCCGGGCTTCGTATCGGAGAAATCATAGACGTGAGCCTTATAGAGATTGCACTTATCCGTGAAGATAAGAAGATCAGCTCTGTTCTCGGTCTCAAATCCCATGAAGATCTCGTCATCTTCCTTGGTCTTGAGTTCGCCTGCATTACGGAGCGAATTCATCGTATGCTTCTTAAGATAACCGTGACGGGTAAGCATAAGGTGAAGATTGTAATCCGGAATGACCGCCGCAGCCTCGAATACGGGAGCCTCCTCTGCGACGATAAGCTCAGTTTTCCTGGGTTTGCCGTGCTTTGTGGCAACGTCTCTCAAAGCCTTAACGATCAGAGTGTTGATCCTTCTCGGGCTGTTAAGGATATCCTCGGTATCAGCGATATCTTCCTTCAGCTTATCCCTGTCGGAGATACGGTTGATGATGTACTGCTTGTTGATGTTACGGAGCTTGATCTCTGCAACATATTCAGCCTGCTCTTTGTCGATGTCGAATCCGTTCATGAGGTTCGGGATAACATCTTCTTCGAGCTCGGTGTTACGGATGATCTTGATGGCCTTATCGATGTCCAGTAGGATCTGTGCGAGACCGTCCAACAGATGGAGCTTCTTCTTCATCCTGTCCAGGTTGAACCTGAGTTCTCTTGATATGCATCCCCTTCTCCATTCAAGCCATTCGTCAAGGATCTGGGTTACTCCCAGGACCATCGGATTGCCGTTGATAAGGATATTGAAGTTGCAGGAGAACGTATCCTGGAGCTTAGTGAACCTGAAGAGCTTAGCCATCAGGGCTTCGTGGTCAGTTCCTCTCTTGCAGTCGATCGTTATCTTGAGACCGTCGAGGTCTGTCTCGTCTCTGATATCGGAGATCTCCTTGGCCTTGCCGGACTTAACGAGGTCGGCAATATTGTCTATGATCGCCTCGACGCTTGTGGAATAAGGAATCTCAGTTATCTCAATGAGATTATGCTTGGCATCGACATTGTATCTTGCCCTTACGGAGAAGGTTCCCTTGCCCGTCTCATAGATCTGTCTCATCTGCTCCCTGTCATACAGGATCAGTCCGCCGCCGGAGAAATCAGGTGCAGGCATGATATCGAGAAGATCGACATTCTTATCCTTAAGGTATGCTTCAGTCGCAGCACAGACTTCATTCAGGTTGAACGAGCAGATATTGGAAGCCATACCGACTGCGATACCCTGGTTGGCATTTACTAAGACAGCAGGGAAAGTCGTAGGCAGAAGTGACGGTTCCTTAAGAGTTCCGTCATAGTTATCGACCATATCTACCGCATCGTGGTCTATGCCCTTGAAGATCTCTTCGCAGATCTTCTCAAGCCTTACTTCCGTATATCTCGGAGCAGCGCACTGCATGTCGCGCGAATACTGCTTACCGAAGTTACCCTTGGAATCGACATATGGATGCAGGAGCGCACCGTTGCCGCGTGTCATTCTGACCATCGTATCGTAGATGGCCATATCACCGTGAGGATTGAGCTTCATGGTCTGTCCTACGACATTCGCAGACTTCGTACGGTTGCCGTTAAGAAGGCCCATCTTGTACATCGTGTACAGGAGCTTCCTGTGTGAAGGCTTGAAGCCGTCGATCTCGGGAATTGCACGCGATACGATAACGCTCATCGCGTACGGCATATAGTTAGTCTCGAGTGTCTCAGTAATGGGCTGAAGGACAGGCGCCATATCGGCAGCCTTGGAGTCCGTCAGCTTTGCCTTCAGTGAATTACTGTTATTCTCAGGTTCTTTTTTCTTTCTAGCCATTTATGTTCATCTCCGTTTATCCGATATCGAGCATATCGAGGTACAGGTGTCCGTCCTGTTCGATGTGCAGTTTCCTTCCGGCGAGGTTATCGCCAAGAAGCAGGTCGAACACTTCCGACATCTTCTGCGCATCTTCGGAGCAAACCTTGATAAGCCTTCTGGACTTGGGATTCATGGTCGTCTGCCACATCATCTCAGGCTCGTTCTCACCGAGACCCTTCGATCTCTGTATAGTGCAGAGCTTGGGATCCACCTTGGACAGGATCTCCGTCTTCTCCTTCTCGTTGAATGCGAAATACGTCTTCTCTTCGGCATTCTTGCCCTTTGCCCTGTACGTTATCTCGAACAGCGGCGACTCGGCAATATAGACGTAACCCTTGTCTATCAGGGTCGGAGTAAGCCTGTAGAGCATCGCGAGGATGAGCGTCCTGATCTGGAATCCGTCGACATCCGCATCGGTGCAGATTATGATCTTATTCCATCTGAGGTTCTCGATATTGAACGCGGACAGGTCCTTGTTGTGCTTATTGGATATCTCCACTCCGCATCCCAGCACCTTGAGAAGGTCCGTGATGATATCGCTCTTGAAGATGGTCGCATAATCAGCCTTGAGGCAGTTAAGGATCTTACCTCTTACCGGCATGACAGCCTGGAATTCTGCATCTCTACCGAGCTTGACCGAACCCAAAGCCGAATCACCCTCAACGATGTAGAGCTCTCTCTTGCCGATGTCCCTGGATCTGCAGTCAACGAACTTCTTGATCCTGTTGTTAATATCAAGAGAACCCATGAGCTTCTTCTTGATATTGACCCTCGTCTTCTCGGCATTCTCTCTCGAGCGCTTGTTGACCAGTATCTGATCTACTACCTTATCTCCGGACTCCTTATTCTCCGTGAACCAGATCTCAAGATTATCCTTGATGAGCTGGGTCATGAAGTCCTGAATGAACTTGTTGTTGATAGCCTTCTTCGTCTGGTTCTCGTAAGAAGTCTGAGTAGAGAATGTATTGGTAACAAGGATCAGGGAATCGGCGATATCCTGGAAGATGATCTTGGATTCATTTGCCTTGTACTTGTCGCGGAGCTTGATCTGGCGGTCTACCTCGGATACAAAGGCAGATCTGACGGCCTTATCCGGTGAACCGCCGTGCTCAAGGAAGCTCGAGTTATGGAAATACTCGAGTTCATTGATGTTGTTATTGAAGCAGAAAGACACCTCTGCCTTGACCTTATACTCATCTCTGTCTGCCTTATCACGACCCTTGCCTTCTCCCGAGAAGAAGAATGAATCCGTAAGGCCTCTCATGTCTGACAGTTCGTCAACATATCCCTTGATACCCTCGGGATAGCTGTAATGGAATTCCTCGCCTGATTCAGCGTCCTTGAGGATAAACTCGATTCCGCTGTTGATGACGGACTGGCGCTTGATTATCTCCTTGAATGTATCAAGCGGGATGATCGTCTCGGTAAAGACCTCTGAATCGGGTCTCCAGCGCTGAACTGTACCGGTCCTCTTGAACCTGTAGGGTTCAGTCTGAAGTTCCGTTACAGGATTGCCCTTCTTGAAGGACATGGAATACTTGGTCTTGTCACGGAATACCGTAACGTCAAAGAATTCGGAAGCATACTGCGTAGCGCATGCACCAAGGCCGTTAAGACCAAGAGAGAACTCATAGTCTCCCGAGGTGTTGTTGTTATACTTACCGCCTGCATAAAGTTCACAATAGACAAGTTCCCAGTTGAAGCGCTGCTCCTTGGTATTGTAGTCGAGCGGGATACCTCTTCCGTAGTCTTCTACTTCTATGGTTCCGTCTGCAAAACGCGTGATAAAGATCTGGCTTCCATAACCTTCCCTGGCTTCGTCGATCGAATTGGAAAGGATCTCAAAGAATGAATGGATACAACCTTCTAAGTTGTCCGAACCGAATATGACGGCCGGACGCAATCTGACTCTGTCAGCACCCTTGAGCATCTGAATGCTCTCGTTGCCGTACTCAGCTTTTACTGCCATAAATTACTCCTCTTATTATTTACAGACAAATTATAGCATAAGGTTTGAAAATCAAAGTCCCATAAAATGTGCATATGAATATGGTGTTCCAAATCCGAAAGACATTATGGTTATTTCAAGAAAAACAAACCGATTAGCAGCAGCAGATCAGTTATTCTTATGAATAAATCTATCGCACAAGTATGCATCAAGTCTTCTTCTAATAGTTTCCAAAAGAATAACAATAGCTGCTACACATATCACTGCGAAAACACAGAATAGCGGGAACCATATCGAATCATATATAGGTCCGGAAACATTAAATACACAACGCCACAATAAGTATCTGGCAGCCTGAGAATCATGGAATAAGTACAAACCAAGGCTACAAGAAGCAAGCCAATTGATTCTATTGTTCTCAGTTATCTTAATACTGCTAAACAGCATAAACAGACTCAACGCAATAACCGGACCGGGTATTATCTTGTTCAACATAATAAGAACAGACAGTATGCTATTGATTTCAATGCTATCTGAAACAACGAGTGCGAAGCAATACATTAATGATGAATAAGTAAGCCAACTTACTGCAAGCACAAGTATGGACACCGACCTGTTCCATGAAACCTTGTATTTACTTATAAAGCCCCCTAACAAGTAATACCAAACACCCTTTACGAATGAGTAGTAAGGCGCATTAATGTAATAAGCCAGAACAATCCAAAGCAAAAATCCAGCAATCAAAACACAAACACTGCTTTTTTTATCAAGCTGATTAAAAAAGTGATTAATATATTGAGAGGACATGCATATCAGAAAATATACAGAAACAAACCACCAAGAGTTACTTGATATCGGTAAAAAAAGCGATGAAATAAAAGAAGAAAGAGAAAACGCATGGATCCCCAAAAACTGGATAACAATAATAATCAAACATGAAACAAATGCATAAAATAGAGTTTGTTTAAGCAACGGCAAAAGGCTGCGATATCGCGTTGAAGAAATCATAAAATAACCGCTAATTAAGAAAAAAACGCCAATACCCGCTTCACCTCCGGGAATAAGCAAAGAAGCAAAAATGCAATTCATCACCGGACCTTCAGCCCACCTTATATAAGGTTCAGCTGAAGTTATCAACATAACCCCATGCCCGGCAATATGAGAAAACACCACTATAAGAATAGCAATGATTCTAAGCAGTTCATAATTACTCGCACGTTTCATAGTGACATTCTATCTTATAGCAAAAGATAAAACAAAAAAACGCGCCAAAAAGGATCAGATCCTGTTTGGCGCATTTGGTGAGCCATGGGGGACTCGAACCTCCGGCCCACAGCTTAGAAGGCTGTTGCTCTATCCAGCTGAGCTAATGACCCTGGAGCGAGTGATGGGAATCGAACCCACGTGGTCAGCTTGGAAGGCTGAAGTTCTACCATTGAACTACACTCGCAAGTAATCGGCGCCTGAATCACTTCAAGCGCCTTGATATATTACACTAACACTTCAAAATATTCAACAGTCTTTTTAAGACCGGTCATCAGGCCGTCGGGGGCGTTGATGTAAGGTAATTACCGGAGATATAAAAACCGTCGGATGTCTTGTACCAATCGTTGTCCGTTCTTGCCACAACAGTAACAGACTGACCCTTGGAGAGCGTGCCTGCCTTAGCATATGTGGGCTGCGGACCTGTACGTACGTTGAGATATCCCGTATCGGAAATATTGTATACATACAGAACAGTCTCGGACTCAAGTGCTGTCTCATTCCAGGTTACTGGCTCCGTATTTGACAGAGGACCTGTGTACTCTGTAAGTGTCGTCGTAGCTTCCGTCGTAGTTGTAATCGAGCTGATCTCAGCAGATGCATCGCTTGCCTCAAGGCTCTCAGCTGTATCCTTACCGCCGCAAGCAGCAATGCTGGCTCCGATCACAGCAGTAAGCATGATTGCCGTAAGTCTGAGTGTAAAGGTCTTCCTATTCACCTGTTATCACCTCCATATTTTTCCTATTATATTTTTACCATTATCTCATAAGTTTGCAAAATTAAATATTAGGTTTTGATTACAAGGTATCAGAGAGCAAGTAAAAAGCCTCATGATCCCTGTATGCGCCGTTTATGTGCATATAAGATATCCTTTTGCCTTCATAAGTGAATCCGAGCCGGTTCACCAATGAGATGGATCTCTCGTTCTCGGGCAGTATGAATGCCTCCACCCTGTGCATCTTGTATTCCCTGAACATGAACTGGCATCCGGCTCTCAGTGCTTCGGTCATATATCCCTGACCGGTATGATCCTTATCGAGATGATACCCCGCAGCACAGTTCATCATGCCGCCGTATGCCAGATTGAAGAAAGACACCCTGCCTATTATTACATCCGAATCTTTAAGGGTTATCCACAATGGCACGAGACGGCCATCCTTGAAAGACATGGCATCGAATTCGAGATAACCCTTCTGCATGCTGTCCGTAAAGTACGCATCGTCATGTGTCTGGGAGAATTCCTGATGGAAGTCCCTGTTGCGCCTGAGATAGTCTCCTACCCTGCGCGCTTCACTCTTCTTAAGAACGGATAGCCTGAGCCTGTCCGTCGTAATGGACAGCAGTGAGCATCTGGGTTTTGCCGTTTCGATATCGTAGAACATTAGAAGAAGCCTGATGTTACCTGAGGCCTATGCCGTGTTTCTTGTGCAGCTCCTGCTTCATCTGATACATGCGTTCATCTGCACGCTTGTACACAGTATTGAAGTCAGGGTCTTCGCCTGCATGGAACTCCGATGCACCGAATGACAGCGAGATATTGTTGATATCGTGAGGATCCTTATCTAACTCCTTAAGGTGTTCGCCGAAATCATAGATAAGCTTCTGCCTTATCCTGAAGTCATGTTCAGTAAGGATAACAACGAACTCATCGCCGCCGATCCTGAATACGGAACTGAGCGGGAAGTGTTCGCAGATAACGTGTGCAGCCCTTGTTATGGCGTCATCACCGGCACTGTGGCCGTACTTGTCGTTCGTAACCTTGAGATAGTTGAGATCGCACATTACAACGGCAAATCTGGCAACTCCGTCCCTGATCTGCTCATCTATACTCTCGACCGTGCTGTTAAATGCCGATTTGTTCTTTACCTTGGTCATCTGGTCGACGAAAGCCTTTGACTCCATATCGACCGTATAAGTCTTGAGGCTGTTGACGACGGTCTTGATGCTCCTGGTAAGGTCTGCGACCTCATCATGGGAATCGACATCAGGTATCTGTACCCGGAGGTCACCGTTGGCGATCCTGTGAGATGCATCCGTAAGTTCACGCAGCGACCTGGTTAGACGGCTGGAATAATAGTAAGACACACCTACCGTCACGATACAGCTGATAATTCCGATGGCTAAGATCCACGTAAGCAGAACTCCCCTTGACGAGAAGGCTACAGCATAATCCGCTTCGATTACAAGCTTCATGCCGTTCTCCAGCGTCCCGAAAACCATCGCCTTGTCCTCACCGTTATACCTGTACCTGATGACATACTTATCGGAAGTCGCCTGTGTCATCTTATTAGCATTCTCAGTAACCGTTACGTCTTTATCTCCATGCGCATCATCGCCTTCATCATAGAAACCGAGGTGATAATGAACAGTACCGTCATTGTTCTTGAGATAAGATACTCCGGTATCCATCACAGTAAATCCGCTAACATATTTGATCAGCTTATCGAAGTCCATATCGATACCTACAACACCGACAAGGACATTATCGATATAGACAGGAAGAACATATGAGATTACCAGCATATCGCTCTTCGGGCTGAAGTAAGGATCGAGCCATACCGCTGACTGTTTCTCGATCGGCTGATAGAACCAGGCATTCTCGCTCTCAGAGAACTTAAGGACATCAGTCACCTCAGCGGCCGCAAGTGTTCCGTCTTCGGATTTGCAATAATAGAAACCCTGTGTGCCGTCACCGGTAAGTTCGGGATTAAAAGTCATATAGCAGGCCACAACATCATTATTGTTGCCTGCTACCGTTACAAAATACTGCTCAATGTACTGCTGGAAGCTCTCCCTGACAGCAGGATCGGATATATCATATGCCGAACCCAGACGGCCTGTTACATAGGCATCTACACCATTAGCAGCATCTTCAACGCGGCAGAGCTTGTTATCTACCTGAAGAACATACTGTCTTACCGTGAGATTAAGGATCTGGGAAGCATCTTCGTCGAGCATCTTACCGAGCACGGAATAGCAAAGGCTGCCCAAAGTCGCGAACAATACAACCACCATTACCAGAATGATGCCGACGAACTTTATCTTAAGTGATATGCCGCGATTCTTGATTCCCACAATATTCCATCTCAATTATTTGATAGTATTATGTTACCCTTAAATCTTTTTTGACACAACATCAGAGATTTTGAGCATGACTGTCACCAAAATGTCTCCATAACAATGGTGGATCGCTAGCTAATACAGCAGAACTTTACTCAAGCCAGCTGTATACCTTTTTCACCGCAGTCCAATCGAAAAACAAAGACGGACCACATCTGTGATCCGTCTATATTGTTCTGTTTTAACTAAAACTATTGTCAGAATCCTTCAACGAAGGCCTTTTCTGTTACAGCCGTAATACCTTCGTATGTTGCACCGGGTGCAGGTTCGCCCTTAGGTACCAGTACGATCTGGATGCCTTCAAGCCTTGCTGATCTTCCGGCTGTGCCTGCGCACTCGCCGTTCTTGGCCCAAGCCATCCAGCCGATGTCCTGTGCATGTACTCTGTAGTAGATGTCATAGTACTCTGCTATCTCACCGTAGAGCTCGATGCAGATTCCCTCAAGTCTCTTGGCTTCACCCTGCGTTCCGCTCATCTCGCCGTCATAGCTCCAGCCCTGCCAGCCGTAATCCTGTACATGAGTCTTGTACTTGATTCCGCCTGAATACTGTGTGCCTGACAGGAACAGTTCGATACCTTCAAGTCTCTTGGATTCACCTGATGTACCTGACATTGCTCCGTTTGTCGCATATGACTTCTCCCAGCCGTAATCCTGTACATGTACTCTGTACTTTACTGACATTGAAGAACCGGAGTTCTTAGGTACGATCCTTATCTTGAGTTCTTCTATCCTCTTGGACTCGCCTGTTGTACCTGCAAGTGCTCCGTCCTTTACCCAGCCCTGCATATCTCCGTAGTCCTGGATATGTACGCAGTATTCTACTGAGTAATAGTCTGCGAGCTCACCTGTAAATCTGATCTCGATAGCTTCGATGCGTAAGGACTGACCTTCTGTACCACACTTCTGGCCTGCATCTGTCCATTCCATCCAGCCGATGTTCTGGACATGTACTCTGTACTGCAGTGTTCCTGAGTAAGGAGTATTGTTCTCGAAGTTGATCGTGATCTGCTCGAGTCTTTTTCCCATACCTGTTGTACCGATAGTGAGCACTCCGTCAGAGCCAACCGCTACACTGACATCGCCTATATCCTGGACATGTGCGATACCTGTTGTGAGCTTGGGTGTTTCGACAGGTGCGGGAGTTGTCGTAGTAGTTGACGAACCTGAGCCTGAGCCTGAACCGGAACCTGAGCCTGAGCCTGAACCTGAACCGGAACCTGAGCCGGAACCTGAGCCGGAGCTTACTGCTGTCCATTTCGCGTAGAGAGTAATATCTGCGGTTACTGCAGTATTAAAGTCGTACGCTGTCGTGCATGCTGAGTTCGTATACCAGCCGCCAAAGGTGTAACCGGACTTAGTAGGATCAGATGGCTTTGTAACCTTGCTGCCGTCAGCAATAGTCTGAGGTGTGACAGAACTACCACCGTTGGAATTGAATGTTACAGAATGAGTTGTCGCGGTCTTAAAGATGGCATAGATTGTAATATCTTGAGTAGGTGTAAAGGAATATGTTACGGATTCACTTACTTTTTCGCCATACTGGGTTACCCAATAATCAAATGCATATCCTGAGTTAGGAGTTGCTGTAACAGTAACAGTTTCACCTTTGTTATACGTTCCGCTACCAGATGCAGTTCCATACTCACTAGAACCTGCATCAGCAGTGATATCAAATTTAGTTTGTTCGAATTTAGCAACTAGATCTCTAGCTTTATCTGCATTAAAAGAATAAGTCGCATTGCCACTTATCTTATTACCATTCTCATACCAGCCGAAAAAAACAAACTTCTCATTTGCAGTTGCAGTAACAGTAACAGCTGAACCACTAGTATATATTCCAGCACCTGTAACAGTTCCTCCAGCTTCAGGTGAAGCAGTAGTAGTAATAACATAATCTGTCGTTACAGTGAAACTGATACTACTTACGAGACGTACCTTATCGTCACGCTCACTTAACTTAACTATAGCCGTATATGTACCTGCTGAAAGTCCGTCAATCGGTTTTATACTTACCAATTTTTCCGGTGAAGACGGGAAACTACACATACAGTTATCCAGATCATAACTTGTAATCTCAAATGCATCCGGATTTGCACCAGAAAGGCTCACATCAGAAAATCTAAATGGTAATATAGCCGTACCTGTATTAGTAATAGTAATCTCTTTCTTACCTATGCTCCCATATCCTTCGCTGACCGTATCAAAAGTAATGTTATCAACAGTTGCAGAATATGATAAACCAGAAGTCGTGCTCTCAAAATTAGCATAATATTTGCAATCACATGTAGGTGTGAAAGTATACGTGGGATCGACACTGACCACACCGCCCCATTGGTCTAACCAATATAGAAATCTCCAACCGGTTTTTGGTGTAGCAACAAGAGTCACATTATCGCCTTGGTTAACAGCTCCTCCTCCACTGACAGTTCCACAGTCTTCTGAATTAGCAACTTGCGCTGTTATTACATAAGACGCATCAGCCGCATTAGCCTTAGTGAATGGAACCACTGTAATTACTAATGCAAACGCCAAAACCGCAGCTAAGATTCTTTGCCCTTTCAATCTTGTTTTCATGTTATCCTCCTAAATCTGTATTTCAAATCATTTGTTTTGCTTTTCTGCGGAACCAACGCAAAAACGCAGCCTGCCTGATCATGGACAAACTGCGCAATTAACAATTGTTATGTATAAAGAGTTAGTCTGCTGACTGACTGACTGACAGACAGACAGACTGACTGACTGACTGACTGACTGACTGACTGACTGACTAGCGATTGTCTGCCTAACGCACATTATTGTCAACATCCTTTTCCTTTAAATGATAAACATTTTTGATAATTATCTTACCACATATATCATGCATTTATATAGATTCTATTTATACAGATCGCTGCTGACTATCACCCATTTGTACCATTTTTAGCGCGAAGGATTAACTTACTGTGAAACTACTGTCGGCAAATTGTCGGCAAATCCATCATTTTTAAGTCAAATTCAGAAAAATCGTAAAAACTAAAAATCCCGCCAAACGCAATGCTGGCGGGACTTATATACTTGGTGGCTCACTGGAGGCTCGAACTCCAGACCCCTTGATTAAAAGACACAGCCTGAAGCATTCTCAAGTCTACTCAATTTCACGCAAACGCATGATTCATAAGGATTTCAGCAGGTTCAGTTTGCTATATCTATTCGTAACTTCACTTAAGTGTTTGACTGAATTGTCCCCAAATTGTCCCCATAACAATGGTGAATCGCTATCTAATAAAACAGATCATTACTCAAGTCAGCAGATTAATGATATCCTTGCCATTATCTCTTCTAGGTGCATATGGCATTATAAAACCTGTATACCTTTTTCACCGCAGTCCAGCATTCTAGTGATGATTAACAATCAGATTCCTTTAGAGGCACATATACAGTATCTTCATCTGGAACATATGGCATATACTCACGATCATAGATTTTTAGAATAGTCTTTCCATAATCATTATAGTATCTAATGGCAGAGATTAACAATGTGCCCAATACTATTATAAATACTAGTAAAACATTAATAATTGTTCTCTTAGTACTCAAATTAAGAACATACTTATTAATGAAATACAATAGTAACGCGATTCCAAATGGAATAATAAACAATATGAAAGGAAAGCCATCTAAGCTGTGGTCATAACCGCTTACGACAATCAGATCTTGTTCTTTCTTTTCTGCAAGCAAAGCCAAATAACTATCTGGGTTTGTAATAGACAAGGCTTGGTTGACAACAATGCAAACTACGAAAACCGAAACTAGCGTAATTGCAATCGACAGAAACACAGAAACTATTCTTTTTATTCTATCCGTGGTATCTGGGTATTTCATAATTCATCTCCTAATCATTCAAATACTTATTCAACACAGGATCAAAGTTATAAAACTCTTCAGCACCTATTGGATCAGTGTGTTTAGCAAATATATAGTTTTCGTTATTAAAATTCATTTTCGAATCAGCAACATACCAAAGATATACCATATCAATATATCCAGAAAACACATCTGGATCATAATTACATTCTTGACCATTGCGTTTATATGACACTAGTCCATAGTAATCTGAAAGCGAAGCCTCATATCTCTCAAATAACGCAATAAGGAACTCATCCTTATTCAATTGGTTTAAATCATATAAATCAGTAGCATTATCTGAGGTATATTGCTCATAAATACTTATATCTCCACACCAAATGTGGTTTTCAAGCAAGCAGCAGGCACAATCAAATGCGTAAATCTCTTGGATTGAAGGGAATGTATAGAAGAATGATTCTGCGAGATTCTTGTCTAAACTGTCATAGCAATCCTTTGATGCGGCATCACAAATAATGAGTTCTAGCGTTTCAAACTTCCTGCAAATATCAATATCTTCTATAAAATGAAAATCTTTACCAAATGACAGATTCGCAGATTTCTCGTCATCCAAGTCCGTAACCAAGTATTCGTCATCAGAGAGTTTGATTACAGAACAAGGAAAAAACAGATTAGAATCATCATCATTAGCAGTTATAGAAGAACTATGGCTATCCAAGATGACATCAGTAACATTATAGTAATTCATTCCATTGCTATTACTATATATTTCGTTTATCCAAGCTGAAAAAGGCAACCCGGAAATCAATTTGTAATCTCCAATATGACTCCATTCGTTATAAAATGCATCATATCCTTCAAAACTATTGATTTCACATTTTAGACCATATTTCTCATATTCGCTTTTTAGAGAGTATGCTTCATCCATGCAGTTTTTACCCGAACTCCAAACAAGAATAACAATTAGGTTTTCATTTGTTCCATATGGTGTTGCATCCTCGCCATCAATATAATTATCCAAATCTTTATCTGCAAAGTGGACATCAGATCTATAAGCCGAAAGCCTTAAGTTCTTTATAACTCTTCTGACACCTTTACTAACACTGATTCCTTTTGTTTCTGCTATGTCACAATAATCTCCAACTGTGGCATGAGTATAGGCTCCAGTTGTTTCATTGAATGTTCCCAAATCAAGACTAGACAGTTCCTGATAATCTAACAGTCCATCACCATCAATATCAGAATCAGAATAACAGTTAAGTTCAATATCTTCTTCTCCAAATGTTAATGCAGATATTGTGGTTCCTTCTTCATCTGGATTTGAACCGACAGGTCTCTCGCATATTACTCTTCTTTCTTTACGAGTATCGAGATCAACCCAGCACCAACCGTTCATTTCATATGTCAAACCTTGAATAAGTGTTCCATCTATTCCCGAATAATACAATGAACCCCAACATGTATAAACACACTCTTCTCCGGTTATCCATTGTACAGTAGGCTTGTTATTTCCTTCACGAATTACTAACCCACCTAACCAGCAAGAAGCAAACAATCCGCCTCTTAAGTCATACAGAAAACCATTTTCTTCATCCGAAGTTATTACGGCAGGATATCCTCCTTCTTTGGCACAAACCTCAACTGCATCTAAGTAAGATAAGGGAGTGTCTGCAACTATAAGTACATATTCATGTCCGTTAAACTCATAAACAGAGCTTGTAGAGTAGTTTATAT
>JAEEGK010005836.1_pt1 | contig 29767 bp, 16 predicted proteins | sample 8958771 | NCBI WGS metagenome assembly JAEEGK01 (sample SAMN16246547, study PRJNA631951) | gut metagenome | biome: gut microbiome; feature: rumen; material: SC-attached | host: Bos | place: Iran: Karaj | collected 2018-10 | reverse complement strand
CCTTACTGCAGAGAAGTTTGTTGACTGTCCGTTTATGGACGGAAAGATGTACCATACTGGAGACCTTGTGAAATACAATAGCGAGGGACAAATTGAGTACATGGGACGTATCGACAATCAGGTGAAGCTACGTGGATTCCGTATTGAACTGGGTGAGATAGAAACCCTCATCAGCAAGTACGAAGGTGTGCAGATGCAGAGTGTACAGGTCAAGGAGATTGGCGGTGTACAGCACCTCTGTGCCTACTATACCGCTGACCGCCAGATTGATTCCAATGCATTGCGTGACTATCTGGCTGAGCAACTGACGGACTATATGGTGCCCACGGCCTATATGCAGCTGGACGAGATGCCACTGACGCCCAATGGAAAGGTAAATACCAAGGCATTGCCCAACCCGAGCGCTCAGGCTGAAGAACTGGTAGCACCTGTCACGAAGACAGAGAAGGAGCTCTTCAAGCTCGTGGCAGAGATTCTGAAGCATGAAAACTTCGGTATCACCAACAACCTTATCTCTATGGGATTAACCTCGTTGACAGCCATGCGGTTTACCGTAAGTACTTTCAACACGTTTGGCATTCAGGTGTCGGTAAAGGAGGTAATGCAGAATCCGACCATTCACAAAATGGCTGCTCTTATTGATGCCAAGCGCGAAGAAGAGGGGTTGGCAAGTCAGACCTCTGACAGCCAGTTCTGGTCAGAAGGTAAGCACTACTATTATCCCATCACCGAGAACCAACGAGGTGTATTCTTCGACTGGGAGATGAATCGTGACACCACACAGTACAACGTTCCTGACGTAGTGGTGATGAAGGGTGCCGATGCTTCCAAGTTGCGTGACGCCTTAGAGAAGGTGGTCAATGCGCACCCCTATCTGAAGACTCGCTTCGTACAGCATGATGGTGACGTGATGCAGATTCGCCGTGACGAGGAACCAGTAGAGATTCTGATGGAATCATTGGCTGAAGAACCTGATACAGAATTCTTCCAGAATCGTGTACGCCCCTTCGATCTCTATAACGATACGCTTTACAGATTAGAAATATATACCTATAATGATAAGGTGTATCTGTTTATGGATATCCATCACAGCATCTATGATGGTGGTTCTTCTCTGATATTGCTCAACGATATCCAAAAGGCATACGAGGGCGAGAATATCGAACTCGAGACCTATACCGCCTTTGATTTCGCATTAGACGAGCTGAAGCTCATGAAGTCGGAGAAGTTTGCTGAGGCAGGAGATTACTTCAAGAAACTCATGGGCGATGCCAATACGGTTGTTTATCCTCACTCTATCAAGAAAGAGGAAAATGACCCAGGCATACTGTCTATGCATTTCACAGGTGGTGACATCGAATCCTTCTGTCAACAGAATGGATTGACGCTGAATAGTTACTTCTTGGCCATCACCATGCATGTGTTGCATACCGTGACACGTGAGGATGATATTATCATCACAACCATTAACAATGGACGTTCCGATGTGAGAATGATGAATATCATGGGTATGTTCGTCAAGACCATTCCTGTCGTGAGTTCGAGTGCTGACAGCAATAAGAGCATTGCCGAAGTTGTTAAACAGATACAAAATCAGCTGTTGGAGACACAGTCGAGAGACTTCTATCCATTTACCAAGATGGTGGAACTCTATGGCCTGCGTCCGGAGATTATGTATGTTTATCAGCCTAGGGATGTCAGCGAAGATGATGAGCAGGAGGATAAGATGCGCCTGGTGCTTAACCAGACGAAGCTGCCACTTGACATCCAGGTGATGCCCGAGAAGGGAGGTTATGTGCTTGAACTCCAGTATGATACCGCTTTGTATTCCAAGAAAGACATGGAGCAGTTGGCAGCCGTGATGACGAACATGGCCGAACTTGCACCATCGATGTCTTCCCTGAAAGATATTCCGCTGTTAAGCGACGAGGACAAGGAGAAGGTACTTGGTATATCAACGGGTAAGGTGCTTGATTACGACACCTCGTTAACTTGGGTTGACTTGTTCCAGCAGCAGGCGAAAGCCCGTCCTGATCAGGTGGCTGTCGTTGATTCAACGAGTCAACTTACTTATCGTGAGCTTGATGAAAAGTCAGACAGTCTGGCTCACTGGTTAGTAAGTCAAGGGGTGAAGCCCGACGATTTTGTGGCTATCAAGATGGATCGCGTGAAAGAGTTCTTGGTTGCTGTACTGGCTACACAAAAAGCAGGAGCAGCCTATGTGCCTATAGACGTAGATTATCCTGAAGACCGTATCAGCTACATGATTGAGAACAGCGAAGCCAAAGTGTTGCTGACCGAAGAGGCGGTGAAAGACGTGAAACCTGCAGGCCCATTCAAGAGTCTGGCTACTCCTGACAGCAGAGCCTATATGATTTACACTTCGGGCTCTACTGGACGACCTAAGGGCGTGAAAGTGGCTCATCGTGGACTGATGAACCTGGTTACCTGGGTGAAAGACCTTGTTAAACTGAAGCCTGGAGACAAGACTGCCATCTTTGTTAGCTTCAGTTTCGATGCCTCTGTCAACGACTTATATCCCATCCTGACAGCAGGTGGCGAACTGCATATCTTCTCTTCCGAGATGAGAAAAGATATGGAGAGTATGTACAAGTATCTGTGTGAACACCATATTAAGGGACTGGAGTTCACAACGCAGTTAGCTATGGCAATGATGCAGCAATACCAGCTGCCTATTGAATACCTCTTTGTTGGTGGCGAAAAGTTGAAACCGTTCCCGAAGACCGGTTATGATGTCATCAACGTCTATGGACCGACAGAGTTTACCGACATCTCGTCGTACTATGTTGTTGACCAGACCAAGAGTATTGAAGATATTCCAATTGGTAAACCTGTACCCAATACGATGTCTCTCATCGTAGACCCATATGGACGCTTGCTACCACAAGGATTTACTGGTGAATTGTGTCTTGCAGGCCGTCAGATGACCTATGGCTATTGGAAACTGGAAAAGCTAACAGAAGAGAAGTTCGTGGATTGCCCGTTCGCTGAAGGCAAAATGTATCACACCGGTGATCTGGCCCGCTATAACGAGGAAGGCAATATTGAATATGTTGGACGTAACGACAACCAGGTGAAGTTGAACGGATTCCGTATCGAGTTAGGAGGTATAGAGAACCGTGCCAGCAACTACGACGGCATTCTTCAGGTTGTTGCTGAAGTCTATGGAGGAAAGACATTATGCCTCTATTACACGTCAACACAAGAGATTGACGAAGAAGATTTGAGCGCATTCCTCGGCAAGACACTTGCTGAATACATGATTCCTTCTGTATACATGCGACTTGATGCGATGCCGATGACACCCAATGGCAAGGTAGATCGTAAGAAGCTGCCTGCTCCCGCCATTGAAGCAGGACAAATTGTCGCTCCAGAAACGGAAGTTGAAGCTGAGATGCTCGACATTGCTATGGAACTGTTGGGTGGCGAACAAATCGGTGTTACCACCAATCTGATTACTGCCGGTATGACATCGCTGGTAGCCATGCGCATGTCAGCAGTCATCAAGCAGAAAGCACAGTTCTACATTCCTGTCAAGGAAATTCTGTTACATCCAACTATCCGTGAGATGGCCTCACTGGCTGGTGCTGGTCAGATTGAAGAGACCAAGACCTACGACAAGTTGGACTATTATCCCATCACGGAGAACCAACGTGGTGTGTATATTGACTGGGAACTCAACCGCGATACCACTCAGTACAACCTGCCATCTGTGACGAAGTTCGACGGTGTGGATGCAGAAAAATTGCGTGACGCCCTTGTTGCTGTGCTCAAGGCACACCCATACCTGAAGACTCGTCTGGCCATGAAGGATGACGATATCATGCAACATCGCAGGGATGACGAACCTGAGGTGGTGGAACTGATTGTGCTGAACGAAGAACCTACAGCTGCATTCTTCCGCAGTCGCGTTCGTCCATTCGATCTTTTCAAAGACAATCTGTATCGCATGGAAGTCTACCAGACACCAACTACGGTTTATTACTTCCAGGACATTCATCATATCATTTTCGATGGCGCTTCCGACTTCGTCCTTCGAAATGAACTTGAGAAAGCCCTTCATAACGAGGCACTTGTCAAGGAAGAATACTCGGCATACGAATATGCCTTAGATGAGAAAGAGCAGATGACATCATCTTCTTTCAATGAGGCAGAAAAGTATTTCGACACGCTTTTGGAGGATGTGGAAATGATTGCCTATCCTCATTCCGACAAGCCTGATGGAACCGAGAATGCTAATAATGCCTACATCGATGCCAGAATTAGTAAAGAGGCTGTTGACACGTTCTGTAAGCAGAATGCGGTTACTGCCAACAACTTCTTCCTAACCGTGTTAATGCAGGTTCTTCACAGGCTGACACGCGAGGAACGCATTGCTATCACAACCATCAGCAATGGTCGTAACGACACATTGATGCACACCATTATGGGTATGTTTGTTAAGACGTTACCCGTTGCATCCAGACTTGATAAAGAGGAAACATTTGTCGATGCGTTGGTGAAGATGAACAAGCAGTCGATGACTTCCATTGGCTACGACATCTATCCGTTCACCAAGCTTGTTGAACGCTACAAGTTCCGCTCGGAAATCATGTATGTCTTCCAAGGTGGCTTGAACACTCCTGTCGTAAAACAAGAGAATAACGAGATTCCATTGGATCTGGACACTACTAAGATGCCTATTGCATTGATGGTAACGGAAACTGCCAATGGTGAATACAACTTACAGATAGAGTACGATACTCACCTGTATTCTAACGCAGACATGACTCTATTGTCCAATGCGATGAAGACTTTTGCCATGCAGGCTCTCAATGGCGTAGAGAAACTGCGTGATATCTCGTTGGCAAGCCAAGAAGAACAGGCACGTATCTTGGAACTCTCTAAGGGTGAAGATCTGCCATATGACAAGAGTGAGACTTTCGTTGACATGGTATGTCATTTCGCAGAGACAACCCCTGATGCAGTTGCCGTTGTCGACAAGACAAGCTCTATTACCTATCGTCAGTTGCATCTCCAGTCTAACACGCTGGCAGCACGCTTGATTGCCGAAGGTGTAGAGCCCGACACTTTCGTCGGCATCATGTTGCCCAGACAGAAAGAATTCATCACGTCACTGTTGGGTATCATGAAGGCTGGTGCTGCCTATGTTCCCATGGATAATGAGTATCCTACGGAACGTCTGCTCTACATGATGGAAGACAGCCGTGCCAAAGTACTGCTGACAACGCATGACATCTACGAGAGTAAGCAGCAGGAAAGCAAGTCAGAGGATGGTTCCACATTCAAAGCTGAAAAAGTCATCTTCATGGATGAGGAACTGGCTTCAACAGAAAAGACCGTTAATCTGACACATCCGGATGGCTTGGCTTATATGATTTATACCTCTGGTTCTACGGGTAAACCTAAGGGTGTGATGATACCACATCGTGGACTACGTGCTTATTTAGCCTGGCGAATTGCTAAGATAGGTATTACCGCTGAAAGTCGTCATGTGGCACATCCCAGCTTCTCGTTCGACGCTTCGTTAGACGACCTGCTGTGTCCGCTGGCAGCTGGTGCATGTGTGCACATCCTTCCTGAGGAGCTCCGCAAAGATATGGACGGAATTTACAACTACATCAAGGAGCAGCATATTACGGGTCTTTCGCTGAGTACTGCTTTGGGAATGACATTGTTGGGAACGTTCCCTGACCTGCCCGTAGAGTTTATGATGATGGGTGGTGAGAAGATGTTGCCGATTGCCAAGACAAAGGTCAGGATTATCAATGGTTATGGACCTACAGAATTCTCTGTATGCTCGTCGTTCCATGTGGTTAATCAGGACAAAGACGTCAACATTCCTATTGGACGTCCTGTACCTAATAGTAGCTCACTAATCTGCGATGCCTTTGGTCAATTGCTACCTCTCGGTGCTGCTGGTGAGTTGTGCTTGAGTGGTATTCAGATGTCGAAGGGTTATTGGCAGCGTGATGAGCTGACACAACAGAAATTCTGCGATACTCCTTTCGGTTATAAGGTTTATCACACAGGCGACTTGGCCCGCTGGAATGAGGAGGGCGAATTGGAGTTCCTGGGTCGTATCGACAATCAGGTGAAGCTACGTGGATTCCGCATCGAATTGGGTGAGATTGAAAATCAGGCTTCACTCATTGATGGTATCCACTCTGTCGCTGCAGAGGTTCGTGAGGCCGGTGGTTCTAAACACCTGGTTCTCTACTTTACAGCAGAACAACCGATAGACACCGACGCCATTCGTGAACGCCTGTCAGAGTCGCTGACAGAATATATGGTTCCCGATACCTATATGCAACTCGACGAAATGCCGATGACACCAAACGGCAAGGTGAACCGCCGTGCACTGCCACAGCCTGTCATCCGTAGCGCTGCTGAATATGTGGAGCCGCAGACAGAGGCTGAGCGTATTGTTGCTCAGGCTATGCAGGATGTGCTTGGTCTGAAGCAGAATGTGGGTGCCCTTGACAGCTTCTTTGCCTGGGGTGGTGACTCTATCAAGAGTATTCGCCTGGTGAGCCGTCTGCGTGCAGAGGGTATCACGCTACAGGTTGCTGACATCATGAAGTTGAAGACCGTCAGGGAGATTGCTGCTGCCGGTTCACAGGGAACTGTTGAAATCAGTCAGGAGGCATGGTCAGGCGAAGTACCACAGACGGCCATTACCCGTTTCTTCTTCGATCTGAATCTGCCGAAGCCGCATCATTTCAACCAGACCATGTTCATCAAGGCTGCACAGCGTGTGCAGGTAGAGGCATTGCAGCAAGCGATAGAAGCCCTTGTCAAACATCATGACATGTTGCGTGCGATTGTCCGTAATAAGCAATTGTATGTCAGAAACACCGACGAGCCGCAACTCTATGGTTGGGAACAGCTTGACTATACACAGGATGCCGACTATGTGAAGAATATCGAGCGAGTCTGCAGAAACCGACAGGCTTCTATTAGCCTGAGCAGTGGACCGATGTTCAAGGTCGTTCTGTTCAATACACCCGACTATGACGCCATTCTGATGGTTTGTCACCACCTTGTTGTTGATGGTGTCTCATGGCGTGTATTGCTGGAGGATTTCAACATGGCCTATGGACAGGCAGCAGAGGGTAAGACCATTACGCTACCTGCTAAGACCCATTCGTACAAAGATTATGCTGAGACGCTGCAAAGCTATGCACAGAGCCATGAACTTAATATGGAGCGAAGCTATTGGGATCGTGTTCAGGAAAAACTGCAGCATCTTCCTTCCAGCAAGGCAAAGGACAGCAGTCGCAGCATGGATCACGTCAATGCTTCTCTCGATACTCAGACCACACATAGCATCACCACGACTGCAGGCAATCCCTATCATGCTGACATCAACGACTTGCTGATGACAGCCTTAGGAAGGAGCTATTACAAGCTGACAGGAAATGATGCTGTATCGGTACAGTTCGAGGGCCACGGTCGAGAGTATATTGGCAATGCCCAGTTGCTGACAGACCGCACTGTAGGTTGGTTTACCTCTGTTTATCCCGTTGTGCTGGAGCATCTGGACGGAGACCTGAGAAGCTGTCTGCGTCAGACCAAAGAGACCATGCACCGTATTCCAAATAAGGGTGTTGGCTACAATATTTTACGCTATCTGTCAGACAATACTGCTTATTCTACCGGACTGTGTGCTTTGATCGGATTTAACTACTTGGGCGAGATGAGTGCCAAGGATGCTGACAACGGAGCCCTATTTACAGCCATGACAGAAATATCTGCCGGCGATGACTTCGCACCACAGAATGTCTTCGGTCCCGATATCTCTATCAACTGTTCGGTAATAGACGGAAAGTTGGAGGCCTCTCTGGCATACAATACAGCTTTGTACACGCAGGAACAGGCTAGTGAACTGCTGAATGGCATGATGGAGTCGCTGAGCGAAATCACTGTCCATACTGCAGACATGAAGGATGTGGAGGTTACAGCCACCGACCTTGGCGAATATGAATGGACTGATGAGGAGTTCCAGAACGTATATAACCACTTTATCCAGTTGGGTACTCCGTTGCAGCGTATCTATCCGCTCAGCCCGATGCAGGAAGGTATGGCGTTGAAGTTCATGCTGGAACCCGACTCTTTGGCTTATCGTCTGGTATCAAGATTCGCACTTGATATCCTGCCTACGGAGGAACAGTTGCGCTATGCGCTTGATCAGCTGGGAGCTAAGCACGAGGTGCTGAGAACTAGTCTCATCTACCATGAAGTAGAACAGTATAGACAGGCTATCGTCGATAGGCCACTTGGACTGGAGATGCGAGATGTCTCTGATGTACCGAACAAGGAGAATGCCATGGTTGCCCTCTACAGGGCTGAGCAGCAGAGAGGATTTGACATGGAAGACCAACCTCTGTTCCGTATTGTCTGTGTGAAGACATCAGAGACCACGTGTGAGATTCTTCTTGCTGTACACCATATTATCGTTGATGGATGGTGTATCGGACTGTACATGAGCGACCTTATCACTAACTTGACAGATGCAGTTCAGGGCAAGATGAAGCCTATTGAGCAGTACCCGACAGGACGCTATGAGAAGTTTATCAGGAATCTGTTGAAGAAGGATACCGACAAGGGACTGAACTATTGGAGAGGACTCTTGGACGGCTATACGACGAAAGCCGTGATACCGTATTCTGGCATCGTTCCTGAAAATGAACGCGCAGTTGACAATGTCTGCCGCATTACTATCAGTGGAAAAGAGATGACAGCTCTGAAGGCCCTGACAACCAGCACACAGACCACCATGAATACACTCGTGGAACTGGCATGGGGATTGGTTCTTCAGATCTATAACCGCCAGGATGACGTGGTGTTCGTAAAAGTCGTTTCTGGACGTAACAATGCTTCAGAGGGCGTAGAGGACGTTGTCGGACTCTTCATCAACTCTGTTCCGGTACGTGTCAGAACACCGAAGGGAACCACCGTGATACAGGCATTGCAGGCACTTCAGCAACAGGCTGCTGAAACTAATGAGTGGGATTTCTGCCCGCTGTCAGTTATCCAGCAACAGTCAGACTTGGGTGCAGACCTGTTCCAGTCTATTGTGGCCTTTGAGAACTACGATTCTGAGGTCGATTTGAGCAATGCTTCAACGCCATTCCATACGAAGATGGTCTACGCTAAGGAGGAGTCTATCAACGATTTGACGTTGACTGCTTATGCCGACGGAGATAATGAACTGACTGTCAATCTGGAGTTCGACCCAATGAAGTACCGGAAGGGTGAAATTGAGCAGGTCATGAGCGTGATGAGACAGATGCTGCAGAATATGGCTGAACAGCCAGATGCAGATGTTAGCACGTTGCCTCCTTTGACTAATCAGGACCGTGTTGCTCTTGCGAAGTTGGGACTGGGCGAGACGCTTAGCTACGACACTACGCAGACCTTGGTAGATCTGTTTACGGAGCAGGCTCAGAAGACGCCTGACAGCACGTGTATCGTGTTCCAGGACAAGCACCTTACATTCCGTGAGGTAGACGCCATGACTGACCGTCTGGCTATCCTGCTGCAGAAGCAATACCACGTGCAGCCTGAAATGGCTGTGGGTGTCATGATAGATCGTAGCGAGTTGATGCTGCTCTATCCAATGGCTATCATGAAGGCTGGTGCTGCTTATATGCCTCTGGACTTCCACTTCCCTGCAGAACGTCTGTCGTTCATGTGCAAGGATGCCGGTGTGAAACTGATTCTGTCAGAAGGCAACAGAGTAGGGGAGGCCATGCCCGACTACAAGGGACAGGTGCTCACCAGCGATGTATTTGAGCATCTGGACGAAGTCACCGGAAAGCTGAATCCGAAATGGAAGGCACAGCCCGAGAATATGTTCGTCATCCTCTACACATCAGGTTCTACAGGTACACCTAAGGGTGTGGTATTAGAGCATCGGAACATTGTGAACTTCTGCCATTGGTACGTGAAGGAATTTGATGTGACGGCAGAGGACCGCGCAGTAGCCTATGCCAACTTCGGTTTCGACGCTCACATGATGGATATCTATCCTGTGACGTCGGTAGGTGGAAGTGTCTATATCATTCCTAGCGACATGCGTATGGATCTGATGGGCATGAACGAGTACATGGAACGTGAACACCTGAACCTGGCGTTTATGACAACACAGGTGGGCTTCATGTTTGCTACGACCATTGAGAACCACTCGTTGCGCCTGCTGTCAGTAGGTGGTGAGAAACTGCAGCCGCTGAAGAAGCCGCCATTCCGCTTCTATAACGGCTACGGACCGACAGAGTGTACCCTGTATTCGACATTCTATAACATTGACCGCGACTATGACAGCTCATACATCGGACGTCCGCTGGCTGGCTATCAACTCTATGTGGTTGACCCGAATATGAATCTTGTTCCGCAGGGTGCCGTTGGTGAACTGGTTGTAGCTGGTGCTGGTGTTGGTCGTGGTTATCTGAACCGTCCAGACCAGAATGCCGAGAAGTTCATCACGTTCATGGGACAGAAGGCCTATCGAACCGGTGACTTGGTGAAATGGAGTCCTGATGGCAACATCGACTTCATTGGCCGTATCGACGGACAGGTGAAGCTGCGTGGTCTGCGTATCGAAATGGGCGAGATTGAGGCCTGCATCTTGAAATATCCACAGATTAAGACAACAGCTGTTGATGTCAAGGAGGTATGCGGTGCACAACACATCTGTTGCTACTTCACATCGGATGTACAGATTGACGTGGATAGCCTGAAGGAGTACTTGGCAAGTAAGCTGACCGACTATATGGTACCAACAGCCTATATGCAGATGGAGAAGCTGCCGCTAACTCCTAATGGCAAGGTGAATCGCAGGGCACTACCCGTACCGACCATTACGCTACAGACAGAGAATGTGGCTCCTGAAACGGAACGTGAGAGGGTGCTGTTCGAAATTGCCAAGGAACTGCTAAAGATGGACGATTTCGGTGTAACCGATGACCTGACAAAGCTGGGACTGACGTCATTGTTGGCTATCAAGATGGTCATGATGGCCACTAAGAGGAATATCGCCATCAAGTTGGATGATGTGATGAAACTCAAGACTATTAGAGCCACGTTGCAACATAACATGACCATGCTGTCGTGGGCTGCTCCTTATGATGAGAGCAAGCCTGTGGTAGTGCTGGTATGTGGAGCAACGCCCTATAAAGACCTTGAGCCATATGTTGAACAGTTGTCAAAGCACTACTCCGTACTGGTATACGAGCCCATTGCTGAGCACTATGACTACATCTTCCAGGACGAAAACATTGACGAAGTGGTAGAGATGTATTATGCACTGCTTGACCTGACACTGCCAGAAGGTGTGAAGGTGAGTGCCTTTACAGGTCACTGCTTCGGTGGTGAGATTGCCTACCGTCTGGCTATCAGACGGTCACAGGAAACAGGTATCACGGTGCCTATGATGATGCTCGACGTGTTCTGGCGTGTTGACCCGTTGCACTTTGACGAGGAAGCGTTGATGAAGCTGCTGCCACAGGAACTCATCGACAAGTATGGCAATGCCATCCGCTCTTATGCCAAGGCAATGAATATGTATGACAAACTGGGCCGTCAGGGTGTTCCACCCATGTATGGTGGTGATGTCGTACTGTTCAGGGCTACTGAGATAGAACCTGATTCGCCTATCTTGGCTGAAATCTATGCTACGGCACCTCAGTTCAAGGAAGCGTGGAAGAATGTTACCTCCGAGCGAAGCATGGACAATGCTGCTTTCTGGCGTCAGTACTACCCAGACCTAGAGGTACACAACATGGAGGCACACCACATGTCGATGCTCGAAAGCAAGCATACATCGACCTATGTGGAGTGGCTTGACAACTATCTCAAGAATCATCAGTAATGTTAATAATTGAATTATGCTTGATTTAAAAGGAATTCATAAGACATATCCTGGAGTCCAACCCCTTCACGTGTTGAAGGGGGTGGATCTCCATATCTCTGAAGGTGAGCTTGTCAGTATCATGGGACCCTCTGGCTCCGGTAAGTCCACCATGTTGAACATCATGGGCATTCTGGATGACTATGACGAGGGAGAGTATCATCTTGCCGGTCGTTTGGTAAAGAACCTGACTGAGAAACAGGAAGCACGTTTCCGCAACCAGCTAATAGGCTTTATCTTCCAGTCGTTCAACCTCATCAACTTCAAGAATGCCATGGAGAATGTTGCCCTGCCGCTGTACTACCGAGGCGTGGGTCGAGAAGAGCGCAACCGACTGGCTATGGAATATCTGGAAAAGGTGGGACTGGCTGAACACTGGCATCATCTGCCGATGCAGATGTCAGGTGGTCAGCGTCAGCGTGTAGCCATTGCACGTGCCTTGATTACAAAGCCAAAGATACTGTTGGCCGACGAACCTACCGGCGCTCTTGACAGCAAGACGACGCAAGAGGTAATGGATATGCTACGTGCTGTGAATCGCGAACAGGGACAGACGGTGATTATCGTCACCCACGAACAGGAGATTGCCGACCAGACAGACCGGCGTATCTTCTTTAAGGATGGGGTGATCCAGAAGGATGAATATAGCAGGACATAAGATATGGGAGAACTATTCGATGAAGTGTTGACTGCTATGAAGAGCAACCGCTTGCGCATTGCGCTGACGGGGTTCTCTATCGCCTGGGGTATGTTTATCCTGGTGGTACTATTGGGCTCGTCAGGCGGTTTTCAACGTGGTCTCTACAAAACCTTCCATCTTGACATTAGCCAGATTGTAAGAATCAATGCAGGTAAGACTGTGATGGCATGGCAGGGTATGGACAAGGGACGCCAGCTGAAGCTGAATATCGCTGATGCTCAGGCTATTGAGCAGAGTAACATTCAGCACATCCAACGTGTCTGTCCTATGGCTATACAGAAATCAGAGGTGGCGAGGGGCAAAAATCACATCAAGGTGCTTGTCACGGGAGCTGGCGAAGATTACCTGCCTGTTGACTATCGCGTGTTGACTGCAGGAAGAGACATTAATGCCAATGACCTTGAACAGCGAACCAAGACCTGTATCATTAATGAGCGCCTGGCTCGTCAGTTATTCCAAGACAAAAGCCCCATTGGCCAGATAGTGACCATAGACGATTTGGCGTTTACCGTGGTTGGTGTATGCAAGAGCACGCTGAATGACGATATGGAACTGGCAGCTTACATGCCTTTGTCAACGATGCAGGGAGTTTATTATCCTGATGGTCTGATCAATGGTATCAATATCATTGTAGATGATATGGAATCGGCTGAACAGAATGAGCACTTGGAGCAAGCACTTCATGACTTGTTAGCGTCACGTTTAGGATGCAGTCCCAAGGACTATAAGGGAATCATTATTAATAACTCCTACGAGCAGATACTCAGCACCAGGAAGATGATTGCCGCTATTGGCATCTTCGTGTGGATTATCGGTATCGCGACCCTTATTGCTGGTATCGTTGGCGTTAGCAACATCATGCTCATTACCATTAAGGAACGCACACGCGAATTGGGTGTTCGCAAGGCGATGGGTGCTAGCAATGAACACATCATTACGATGGTGCTGTTGGAGTCGGTTATCATAACGCTGATCTTTGGCTACATTGGGATGATGCTTGGCGTTGGACTGACACAGCTGCTTAATAGTGCCTTGGGAACGGCTATCCCCATGTTCCAGAACCCCACCGTAGACTTCTGGCCCATCATGGGATGCAACTTCATTATGGTGCTCGCAGGACTCATAGCAGGATATGTTCCTGCCAAGCGTGCTGTCAGCATCAAGCTAGTGGAGGCTCTGATGTCATAGTAAGTTTCAGGTTTCAAGATTTAAATGACAAGTCTCAAGTTACAAATGAATGATAAAGATTTCTGGCAGGAAGTACTGCAAACCATACGACAGCAGAAATGGCGTTCGCTGATGACCGCTTTCGGCATTTTCTGGGGACTGCTCATGCTGATGTTCCTGATAGGTGCCGGTGTTGGATTCCAGGAAGGCATTGTAGGACAGCTGAAACAGATGCCCGCCAATTCTGCTGCCTATGCGATAGACGCGACCACTATAGCCTATAATGGCTTGGAACGTGGCCGTTCGTGGCACATTGAGTTTAAGGATGTAGAAGCCATTCAGGCGGAATATCCTGGAGCCGTCAAGCAAGCTGTCTATGTCAAGTTCCTTCCGTCAGCTGACAGCACGCTGACCGTTTCTTCCGCCAATGCTACCGACGAACTTGTCGTGGCAGGCGTATCACCATTTCTTGCCACCATGTCTCCCCAGCGAATTGTTGCAGGCAGATATATCAACGGGTTCGATTGCGACGAGCGTCGTAAGGTGTGCGTCATCGGTAATCAGGTGGCCAAGACACTTTTCCCTGATGACGAATCCCCTGTCGGACAAAGCATCAATATCGCAGGCACCTCCTACGATATCGTTGGTGTTACCAAGAAGACGAACGACATGGTGAACCTTGGCCCCCACGAATCCAAGTCCGTGTTCTTGCCCATTACCACGGCCCAGTATGTGTTCAACGCAGTAGGGCAGGCAGACAGAATGTTTCTCGTGCTTGATGACAAATATCCCTCTGGCGAATACTACAAGCCTATTGATGCCATCATCCGTCAGCGCCATCAGATTCATCCTGACGACGATGTCGCATTGATGTCCAGCGACCTGAAAAGTCAGCTCAACCAGTTTGACATCATGATAGGTGGTGTCAACGCCCTAGTATGGCTCGTGGGCTTGGGAACGCTGTTGGCCGGTCTTATTGGCATCTCGAACATTATGATGATTACCGTTAAGGAGCGCACCCAGGAGATTGGTGTGCGCCGTGCATTAGGTGCCGAACCCTGGACCATCATTAAGCAGATTATGTGCGAAAGTCTGATGCTCACGTTAGCTGCTGGCATTGTCGGTATTATTGCCGGTGTCTGGGGACTCTATGCCGTGAACCGAATGACTGCGGCATCAATGGGAGACGGAGGATTCTTTACCAATCCGCACGTCCCGTTTATTCCGGCTATTGCTGCATTGATCATCTTGATTATCGGTGGCCTGTTTGCGGGATTTGTTCCTGCCAAGCGCGCCATGGCTATCAAGGCTATTGAGGCACTACGCGAAGAGTAATAGACAATTGATAATGGAGAATAAGAATAAAAACAAATAGATAAAACAATGAAAAAAGTACTGAAAACTGGTGGATGGGTCCTGGTAGGACTGTTTGTCATCTACACCTTCTACTTCCTTTGGAAACAATCACAGCCGGCTCCGGTAGTTTATGAACTTGTGAAGCCTGAACAGCGCGACATCCTGCAGCAAACCATTGCTACTGGCACCCTTGAGGCACGCAACCAGGTGGAGCTGAAGCCTCAGATTACCGGTGTTGTCACGTCGCTGCGCGTACAGGCCGGACAGACCATCAATGCCGGAGACCTTGTGGCCACTATTCGCGTCATTCCCGACATGAACCAGCTCACCCAGGCTCAGAGTTCTGTGGAGTCAGCACGTATAGCCCTTGATGAGGTGACTCGTGAGGCCGCCCGTACCCAGCGCCTTTTCGACAAAGGGGTAGTAAGTCAGGAAGAGAACGAGCAACAGCAGAACCGTCTGGCCACGGCCAAGGACAACCTCAAGGCTGCAGAGGCACAGGTAGAGGTTATCAAGCGAGGCTCCAGCGATCGTGCTGGCAATGTCAACACCACCGAGGTGCGCTCTACTATGCGTGGCGTGGTACTGAATGTTCCCGTCAAGGAGGGCACCTCTGTCAGCGGTTCCTCTGCGTTCTCGCAGGGCACTACCATTGCCACCGTTGCTGACATGAAAGACATCATCTTCCATGGTAACATCGACGAGACAGAAGTGGCTAAGCTCCATACGGGCATGAAGGTAACGCTGATTCCTGGCTCTATGCAGAATGTGAAGATTCCTGCCACGCTCGACTACATCTCTCCGGAGGGCACACTCGTGAACGGTGCCAAGATGTTTGAGTTGAAGGCTACTGCCACTATTCCTGAGGGTGTGGAGATTCGTTCTGGCTACAGCGTCAATGCCAACATCACGCTCAGCGAAGCCCGTCAGGCACTCTCCATCAGCGAGACCTGCGTAGAGTTCGAGGATGGCAAGGCTTATGTCTATCGTCTTACCTCGGCTGAAAAAGATGTCGAGAACCAGAAGTGGGAGCGCATCCCTGTCGAGTTGGGCATCTCTGATGGCGTGTATGTTGTCGTGAAGTCTGGCGTCAGCAATACCGACATTCTCCGTGGAATCCTGAAAAATTGAAAATAATGAAAAAGCTCTTTGTTCTGTTCATTGCGACTTTATCGCAACTTTCCCCGTCTCTAGCACAGCGGCAGTGGACGCTCGACGAGTGTATATCCTATGCTGTCGACCACAACATCAATATCCAGCAGCGGGAACTTGATATCAAGAAGAACCAGGTAAAGCTTGAGACTAGCAGCAACGCTTGGCTGCCTGAGGTGAGCGCAAGGCTGGGCGAGCAGTTCAGCTTTGGCAACTATAACTCCACTACGGGCTCTTTAACAAGCCCCACCGTGTTCGACAACAATGATTTGGCTTACACCACTGGTGGAATATCTGCCACTATGAACCTGTTTGACGGCTTCAAGACCACGAGTCAGAAACGTGCCGACCGCTTCTCGCTCGATGCAGCAACGGCCAACCTCGAGAAAGCCCGTAAGGACATTGGCATTCAGATAGCTGTTCGTTATCTGGAGTGTCTCTGTAACAAAAGCATGGTCGATGTGGCCCTTGCGCAGTTAGAAGTCAGCCAAAAGCTGTGCCAACGAGCTGCAACGCTTGTCGAAGACGGCAAACGTCCACTTAGCGAGCTGAAAGATGTGGAAGCCTCTGTCGCTTCCGACGAATATACGCTGGCTAAAGCCAAGGGCGACCTCACCTTGTCGCTTGCCAACTTGGCCCAGCTGCTGAACCTGCCCAGCACCGAGGACTTCGATGTTGCTCCTATCGAGGAAGTGTCAGCCACTCCTGCCGCTCTCGACTATGATGGCGTCATCGAGCGCTGGCCCTCCGTCCTTGCCGCTAAGTCGTCTATCGAGGCCAGCAAGGCTCAGGTCAATGTTGCCCGTTCCGGCTACTATCCCACGCTCTATTTTGAGGGCTATGTCAAGACCTATTATGTCAACATGTTCCATAACGATATTGGGTGGGGCGGTTTCGGCAAGCAGTTCTTTGACAAGAATCTGAACGAGGTTCTCGGCCTGCACTTGAGTATCCCCATCTTCAACCGTTTCCAGACGCGCAGCAATATCCGTTCTGCTAAGCTCAACCTGATGGAACAGCAGTTGGCGCTCGATGATGCTCGTCAGAACCTGCGCACGGAGATGCAAAAGGCCAGCACCAACACCAAGGTAGCCCTCGACAAACTGGATGCTGCCAAGAAAGCTGTTGATGCCGCTGCCGTCAGCGTCAGCTACGAACAGGAACGCTACGATGCAGGTCGCAGTAGCGTGTTCGACCTCATCAACGCTCAGCAAAAACATCTAAAGGCTAGTCAGGATGCCGTTCAGGCGAAGTACGAATACTTCATCCGTCAGCGCATCCTCGACTTCTACCAGTAATCCTTTCCTCCGTGTATCTTCAGGTTTTTGATCATCCGCAGGACGTCACTCAGGAGGAACTTCAGCATGACCTTCTTCTGCTTCCGCAATGGAGGCGGGAGAAGGTTTTGTCATATCACTTCCTTATTGATCAGGTGCTGTGTGCCAAGGCCTATCTGCTCCTGAAGAATGGACTGCGTGAGGTCTACGGCATTACTGATAATCCTGCCTTCGAGTATGTCCGGCACGAGAAACCCGTCTTGCGCGACTATCCGAACATCCACTTCAATCTGAGTCATTGCAAGCGAGGCATCTTGTGCGTCATTGACGACGAGCCCATCGGCTGCGACATCGAAGAGATAGAAACCGTGCTCGACATCGACCTGTGCCATGTCTGTTATAATGACAGCGAGGAGGCAGAAATTATCTCCGCTCCAGAGCCCTGCGTAGCGTTCACCAAATTGTGGACCATGAAAGAGGCTGTGCTGAAACTCACAGGCGAAGGCATCAGCGATGACCTGCCGACGCTCTTTGATGGTGACCTCCTGCAGCGTGTACACTTCCAGACGGTTGTTGACCGCAACAATGCCTTTGTCTATACCGTTTGTCAGTATCTCAACGAAACATCATAGGGCCCTTTTGTGGCGTAACAACATCCCCCCATTTCAATATGGGGCCCTTTTGCGGCGTAACAACAGTGCCCCATTTCAATTTTTCGTCTGATAAATTGTTGTCGTTAAAACAAAAAGTTAGCTATTTGTTTTGTATTGTGCTCACTTATTCGTACCTTTGCAAAAAGAATGATAAAACGAACGAATTTAAACTATGAATATGATAAGTGAAACCATCAAGTATATCGGTGTTGATGACCTCGACATCGATCTCTTCGAGAGTCAGTATGTGGTGCCCGAGGGCATGAGTTATAACTCCTATCTCATTGATGATGAGAAAATTGCAGTGCTGGATACTGCTGATGCCCGTAAGGGTGAGGAATGGAAGGAGAACCTTTCTAAGGCCTTGAACGGACGTCAGCCGGACTATCTGGTGGCTCACCACATGGAGCCTGACCACTCGGCCCTCATTGCCTGGATGCTGGAGACCTACCCTCAGGTGCAACTCGTTTGCAGTGCACAGGCCGTGAAGATGCTGGCAAACTTCTTTGAGGGCGTTGACTTCACAGGTCGCGTACAGACTGTCAAGGAGGGCGATACCCTCTCATTGGGTAAGCACACCCTGCAGTTTATCGGTGCAGCCATGATTCACTGGCCAGAGGTGATAATGAGCTACGACACCACCGACAAGGTGCTGTTCTCGGCCGACGGTTTCGGTAAGTTTGGTGCACTGGTTAATGAGACTGACGACTGGGCTTGCGAGGCCCGTCGCTACTACTTTAACATCTGCGGCAAGTATGGCACACAGGTGCAGGGTGTCATCAAGAAGATGGCTGGTCTGGATGTGCAGACTATCTGTCCGCTCCACGGTCCTGTTCTGAAAGGCGAGGCCTTGGCAGAGGCCACCAAGCTCTATGACACCTGGAGCAAGTACGAGCCTGAGAGCGAGGGAATTCTCATTGCCTACGCCAGCATCCATGGTGGCACAGCTAAGGCTGCCGAGCGTCTGGGAGAGATTCTGCTCGAGAAAGGTGCTAAGAAGGTTGTTGTGAGCGATTTGAGCCGTGAGGATATGGCTGAGGTCATTGAGGATGCCTTCCGCTATCCTACCGTCGTTGTAGCCGCCTCGAGCTATGATGCCGGTGTTTTCCCCGTGATGCACGACTTCCTGTATCACCTGCAAATCAAGAACTACCAGAAGCGCAAGTTCGCTATCATTGAGAATGGCAGTTGGGCCCCAACAGCAGGCAAGGTCATGAAGGGTATGATAGAGACCCTGAAGGACTGCGAAATCGTAGAACCGATGGTTACCATTCGCTCACGCATGAAGGCTGGCGATGAAGCTCTGCTGGAGCAGTTGGCCGCCAGTCTGATTTAAATCAAAGAGCCATTGAGAACGATGCAGGGGTTGGTTAGCAACTTCTCCTCTGCCATTCCGTTCAGCTGAGCAATGGCATATTGGGGCGTATATTCTGCACGACAGACATAAACTGTTACGTCAGCAAGTTTGCTGATTTGCAACGTGTCCGTAACGAGACCTACTGGTGCTGTATCGAGAATGATATAGTCGTAGGTCTCTTTTAGAATGTCCAGTATCTGCCTCAGATTATCGCTTGCCAACAGTTCGGTGGGGTTGGGCGGAATCGGCCCTGACAAGAGCAAGTCCAAATGGTCGTTGACGCCTGACGGTTGGATTTGCTTTTCTATATCTTCCTTTGTCAACGTCTCCTTGGTTAACAGCGTGGTGATTCCTTTCCGACGGTCTGAAAGATTGAACTGACTGCCCAACGCAGGCTTACGGATATCCAGACCGCAGAGGATAACCCTTTTCTCTGTCAGAGCGTAGCTGACGGCCAGGTTGGCGGAGTTGAACGACTTTCCTTCACCAGAGGTCGTCGATGTGAAGAGAATCACGTGGCGCCCTTCTCCCATCATGAAGAACAGGTTGGTGCGCATCATACTGAATATCTCGTCGATGCGGTTGTTTCGGCCAAAGCGAACCACGATGCCTGTTTCGTCTTTGTCTTCATCGCTGGCAATTGGCACGTTGGCAATGATGGGTAGTTGAGTAAGCTCTTTGAGCTCTTCCAAGTCTTTCAATCTATAGCGCAGCAGACCCATGATAATCAGTACGGCATAGGGAACACCCAGACCCACACCTAATGCTACACTATACACCAGCCATAGTCGTGGCCTGATGCGTCCAACGCTGTGTGGGTCGTCGATAAGATTACCCTGGTTGGCTGTTGACATGAGTGCAATGTTGTTCTCCTCACGCTTGCGGAGAAGCAGACGATAGAGCCATGCTTTCACACGCATCTCGCGTCCCACATCAGTCAGTGCTCGCTGCATATCTGGTGCTTTCGAGATGTTTCCACGGTAGTCCGCATATTGTGTCCACAGCCCCTCGCTGGTAATGTCTGAGGCATGCTTGGCTTGTTGGAGAGCCGTCAAGATGCTTGACCTGACTTTTGCGATGGACTCGTTGAGCTGTTTTGCTTTTGCCGATTCTTCTGAGGCTGAAAATAACAGGCGGTTACGCTGTTGCATCAAGGTGTTGTACTGCCTGATGAGTTGCAGGCTAACCCTGTCTTTCAGTCCTATGCTGGAGGGAATAAGGGCTTTCTCGTTATCAGGTTTGTTGATGTATGCAATCAAGTCGTCGATAATCATGGATTGTGTGGCCGCCTCCATGAGTTTTGTGGAGTACTTGTTAGACTCCTTTAAAGCATTAGAGACAGTTTTGGGTAACGACAGAGCACCTTTCTTCTTGATGTCAGCGATGCTGTCATCTACACCTCCCAGTTCTTTGTTGAGACTGACAAGACGCTCGTTGATGAAGTTGTCGACGTGTATGGCTATCTCATTTTTGTCTGAGTTTGCCTGATTGTTATAAGTGGTAACAATTTGTCTTAAGACGTCAGTGCCGCGTTTGATGTTCTGATCCACATACAACAGATGGATGATGGACGACTTGTTCGAGTAGTACTTGCCCATGGTTCCCCAGAAGGTGCGGCCTTTTTTTGCTGGTCGGGCAGCAAACTGGCGAAGACTGCGCAGCGCATGGTAGAGTGGGGGATTGATGGTCACGCTCCATTCCTGACCTGCAATCATCTCTTCACCTTCAGGATTGCGGGTGAAGGTCAGTTTTCCGAAAGGAGTCTTAATGGTGGTTGGTAACGATTTAATATGTCGCGAGAAACCCCATGCCGTCTTTCTTCCGCGTTTAAGCACACCTTTTACGATGAAGGTGTTGTCTGCATCGCTCTCGCAAACCATCTTTATTCTGATAGAACGTAACTCGTCGTAAGCCAAATGGTCGAGCGTGTCAAGATGGGCGGCATCCAAGTCAACGTTGACAGGTTGGGTGCGATAGACCAACTGGTCCTTGGGCCAGCCTTCTTTCTGATATACTGCATAGAGTTTCAGTTGCTTGACCACGTCTCGCATCAGAATTGTTGACCAAAGTATCTCGGCTTCATTGTCTACGCCAGTGGTATTAGTAACCATTCCAACTGACTGCACATTCGTCAGTAAACGGTTGGAGCGTTGTAGCAGTTGATCTCCATCAGCGGTGTTGATGAGCAACTTTCCTGTCATCTTGTAGACAGGCGTCGCATATTGTGTATAGAGATAGGCAGCACAAAGACAGATGAATAGTGACAATAGGAACCATTGCCAATATCCAATAAACAATCGGATGAGCTCTTTGTAATTATATTTCTCACTAAATGATGACACAACAGGCCAATGCTTTAAAAAATTGCGTGCAAAGGTATAAACTTTTTTCTATGAAAACAAATCTTTTGGGTAAAAATGCATCTTTTCGATAAAAAGTTTTGTCGGTTATGAAATAATTAGTACCTTTGCACAGAATTGTGGAAATAAAGAAAAACCAATAGATATGACACTAGAAGAAAAGAAAGTTAATCTTGCAGAAAACGAGGAACTGTTGAGTGCTGAGAACGATGGCGAGTCATGGTTCTCTTTCCAGAATCTTTTTGCCATACTTATTCTCAACTGGCAGTGGTTCCTGCTCACCATTTTCATTTTCTTGTGTGGTGCCTTGATCTACCTTCGTTATACTTCGCCAACCTATTCAGTGTCGGCGCGTATGCTGATTAAGGAAGACAAGAACTCTCGCCGCAGCAATGCGAATATGCTGTCGAACATGCAGGACCTGGGTTTCATGACCAACTCTGTAGGTTTGGAAAATGAGATGGAAATTCTGCAGTCGAACCTTCTGTTGCGCGATGCCGTGATGGACATGAAGCTCTATGCAGAGTATTTCAGCAAGGGACATATCAAGAGGAATCTGGTTTACGGTACACAGCCTATCAATGTGGACCTGGACCGTATAAGTCTTGACAGCCTCGACTATTTGCTGCTTGACGAGACGCGCACAATGGAACTCGTCATGAATCGCAAAGATAATAATATAGAGGTATCGGGTACATTATTTAAAAATGGACAGCCCAATGGTACTTTTACGAAAATTATCACGAAACTTCCCGCATTCTGTAAGACTGACTATGGTACACTGACTTTCAGTCAGAATACTAAAGCCGCTGTTGACAGTCTGGATGGTACTTGGATTGTTTCCATCGTGCCTCCTATGAGTGTGGCACGTGGTTATCTGAAGGCCATGAATGTGGCAGCTACCTCTAAGATGACTGATATTGCTGAAATTACGCTGACAGATGCCAATTTCAAGCGTGGTATTGATTTCCTGCGAGCACTGGTCATTTGCTATAACCGTCAGGCCAACGCTGATAAGAACGAGATAGCAATGAAGACAGAGGCCTTCATCAATGATCGTATCAAGAAGATTAACGATGAGCTGGGTAGTACCGAGAGCAAGTTGCAGAGCTATAAGAAAGCCAATGAGTTGATTGACCTTCAGATGGATGCTGCACAGTCGCTTCAGATGAGCAACCAGTATTCTACAAAGTTGATGGATGCCACCGCTCAGATTCAGTTACTTGACTATCTGCGAGAGTATGTTGACAACCCTGCTAACCAGTATAGCATCATTCCTTCTAATGTGGGTATGACGGATGCCGCTTCTACGGCATTGATCACCAGTTATAATCAGGCTGTGCAAGAGCGCAACCGCTATTTGCAGACGCTTAGCAGCCATGCTCCTCAGGTGCAGACACTGACAGCTACTTTGGACCAGTTGCAGACTTCTATCCACAGCGCTTTGACACAGGCTCGCCGTTCAGCAGAGATTCAGCGCAGAAGCATTCAGGAGGAGTATAATAAATATCAGAGCCGTATTGGTCGTTCTCCTGAACAGGAGCGCGTGTTGACTGAGATTGGTCGCCAGCAGGATGTCCGTTCTGGCCTGTACCTGATGTTGCTGCAGAAGCGTGAGGAGAACAGCATCTCGCTGGCTGCTACTGTTGACAAAGGTAAGCTCATCGACGATCCTCAGTATAATGGTCAGGTTAGCCCCAAGCGCGCCATCATTCTGTTGGCAGCACTTGTGCTGGGCTTTATTCTGCCTTTGGGAGTACTCTTCCTGCTCAGCTTCTTCCGCTATCGCATTGAGGGACGCGAAGATGTTATGAAGCTTACTGCACTGCCTATTATTGCCGATGTGCCCGTAGCTAGCGACAGCGTAAAGACTACTGCCGGAATTGTTGTACAGGCTAACAAGAATAATCAGATTGACGAAATATTCCGTTCATTGCGTACTAATATCCAGTTCATGATGAAGGAAGACGAAAAGATAATCCTCTTCACCTCGTCAACCTCTGGTGAGGGTAAAACGTTCCTTGCTGCCAACTTGGCAGTGTCGTTTGCCTTGCTGGGTAAGAAGGTCGTCCTCTGCGGTCTGGATATCCGTAAGCCCGCCCTTGGTAAACTCTTCGGTCTCAGTGACCGCAAACAAGGTGCTACAGCCCTGCTGGTGAAGAATGAGGTTACGGTAGAGGATGTCTTAGGACAGATGACTCCTTCTGGCGTCAACGACAATCTGGATATTCTGCTGGCTGGTCCTACACCTCCTAACCCCACCGAGTTGCTGGCCCGTAAGAACTTGGAGGATATTTTGGAAATCCTCAAGCAGCAGTATGACTATATCATCCTCGATACCGCTCCTGTAGGTCTGGTATCTGATACACTTCAGATTGCCAAGTTCACTAATGTCAGTTGCTATGTATGTCGTGCAGACTATACTCCAAAGGCAAACATCGGTATTGTCAATGGTCTTACCAAGGAAGAAAAGCTGCCTAATGCCTGCATCATCCTCAATGGTGTGGACATGTCGAAGAAGAAGTACGGCTACTACTATGGCTATGGCAAGTATGGCAAGTACGGACGCTACGGCTACAGCCGTTATGGCTATGGCAAGTACGGCTACGGCAAGTATGGTTATGGCAACTACGGTAGCTATGGTAACTATGCTGATTCACGTTATAGTAATAAGGAAGACGACAGTATTAAGAAATAATGACAATAGCAGTAGATTTTGACGGCACTATCGTAGAGCACCGCTATCCGCAGATAGGCGAGGAAATACCTTTTGCTGTGGAGACGCTGAAGATGCTTGTACAGGACCATCACAAACTCATCCTGTGGTCTGTGCGCGAGGGTGAGCTGCTCGAAGCAGCTGTTGACTGGTGCAAGGAACGCGGCTTGGAGTTCTATGCTGTCAATCGCGATTATCCTGAGGAGACGGTCGAGAACAATCCTCACTTCTCTCGTAAGCTGAAGGCCGACATGTTTATCGACGACCGCAACCTTGGTGGTTTGCCCGACTGGGGAACCATCTATCGCATGATCAAGCACCACAAGAAGTGGGACCACTTGTTGGACGAGGCTGGTCACAACTCTTTCGATAACCACCGTCCTCCCAAGAAAAAGCATTGGTGGCAGTTCTAAGCTTATTTTATTGAATCAAAACAGAATAAAGTATATGAAGAAGCTAAGTCTTTTTTTCACCGTTACATTGCTCATCGCACTTATGTCTTCGTGCGGTAGCACGAAAAACATCCCCTATCTGAAGAATAGTGATACTGTCACGTTCGACCGCTCGCAGTATCTCTATGATGCGAAGATTATGCCTAAGGACGAGATAACCATTTCGGTGAATACCACAGATCCAGAGGCGTCATTGCCCTTCAACCTGTTGATGCAGAATTCCTATCAGCAGGGACGCAGCATTGCTTCTAGTGGTGGTACCATCATGCCTTATCTAGTTGATACAGAGGGCTGTATTAATTTCCCTGTCATTGGCCGTCTGCATGTTGCTGGTCTTACCAAGCGCGAATGTGAGCGCATGATTCAGGAGAAAATCAAACCTTATCTGTCTGAGTCTGAGAATCCTATTGTTACCGTTCGCATGTCCAGCTACTCAATCTCTGTATTGGGTGAAGTATCTAAGCCAGGTAGCTATATGGTGTCACGTGAGGAGATAAACGTCTTCGAGGCATTGGCACAGGCAGGAGACCTTACTATCTATGGTGTTCGCGACCGTGTGAAGCTTATCCGTAAGAATGCTGCTGGTAAAAAGGAGATTCATACATTGAATCTGAACGATGCTGACATTATTAATTCACCCTATTTCTATCTGCAACAGAACGACATTCTGTATGTTGAGCCTAACAAGGTGAAGGCACAGAACTCTAGTGTGGGTAGCATGACAACACTCTGGTTTAGCGCTACGAGTATCTTGATCTCGCTGACCTCATTGTTGTATAACATCCTAAGGTAACGTATTATGGCAGAAGAACATCATCACCACCATCACCATCATCATAAAAAGGATGGCGCAAGTCTCTTCAAGCAACGTTCGCTGCAAGCGATTGAGACCCGCAAGAAGATAGAGAAGTTTTTGAAAATAGCGCTTGTTGCTCTTGCTATTTTTATGGGTTTAGCCGTTATTGCATCGCGATTCCTTCTATAGGATTGCGATGCAACCATTTTTGACATACTATGAAAGATTATCAGTATCATATCTTTGCACCATATCGGGTTTGTCCCTTGGGTGCGCATGTGGATCACCAGCATGGACTGGTGACAGGTTTTGCGATTGATAAAGGTGTTGACCTGTGGTTCGATGTCAACGACGACAGTCATGTACACCTTGAGTCTAAGACTTTCGAGGGAATTGTCGATTTTGATCTCGACCAACCCTCGCAGGTGCGTGAGATGCATTGGGGCGACTATGCCCGTGGTGCGAAGTTCGCCCTACGCAAGCGTTTTGAACTGAAGCATGGCATCAATGGCGTCATTCAGGGCAGCCTGCCTGTTGGTGGTCTTAGCTCGAGTGCTGCTGTGCTCATCGCCTATGTGATGGCCTTTGCCAAAGCCAATGATATTACGCTGCAGCCGTTTGAGGTGGTGAAGATTGCCTCGGAAGCTGAGCGCGAGTATATCGGACTGAACAACGGATTGCTGGACCAGGCATGTATTGCGCTGGGTAAGAAAGACGGTTTGTTGTTCCTGGACTGCGATTCAAACGAGTGGCGCATCATCAAGCGTAATCCTGAGATGCCAGAGTTTGAGATTGGTATCTTCTTTAGTGGATTGACACGCTCGTTGGTGAATTCTGACTATAACCTCCGCGTTTATGAGTGTAAGACCGCTGCATGGAATATGCTGGCGTATACGGAGCAACCCCTAAAGACCTTTGACAAGACGTTCCTGAGGGATATTCCCAAGGCGACATTCGAGAAGACACGCATCGCCATGCCTGCTCGTTTTGCTCGTCGTGCAGAACATTTCTATTCTGAGTATCGTCGTGTGCGTCAAGGCGTTACGGCTTGGGAGACGGGTAACCTGAAGCTCTTCGGAAAGCTGAGCTTTGACTCTTGCGAGAGCTCTATTCATAACTATGAGTGTGGTAGTCCAGAGCTGATTGCCATCTACGAGATTATGCACTCGTTGCCTGGGGTCTATGGCGGACGCTTCTCAGGCGCTGGTTTCAAGGGTGCATGCATTGCGCTGGTTGATCCTGCGCAGAAAGAAAGCATTGAAAAGGAACTTACCGCCAGATATCTGGAGCAGTTCCCTGAGTATGAGAAGACCTTCCAGGTGTTCTGGGTAAAACCTGATAATGGAGCAAGATTTGTATGAAAAATATAGTTATTGCAGCAGGATATGCTACTAGACTAGGTGAGTTGACGAAAAACTTCCCCAAACCATTGTTGAAGATAGGGAATAATACAATCCTTGGTAGGATGTTGGATGACATTGACCAGATTCCCGAGATTGATGAACACATCATCATTACCAACCACAAGTTTGCCCATATCTTCGAGGACTGGAAGAAAGATTTGCATTACAGCAAGCCCATTACCATAGTGGATGATGGGACAGAGACCAATGAGACACGTCTTGGGGCTGTGTGCGATTTGCTGTTTGCGATGGATAAACTCAGCATCGATGATGACTTACTTGTTGTTGCTGCAGACAATCTTCTTTTCTTCTCATTTAGCGAATTTGTCAAATTTGCAAAGGAAAAAGGCACTTCTTGCATCATGTGCCATGAGCAGCCTTCGATAGAAAAACTGCAGCGCACAGGTGTTGTAGAGCTCGACGCAGAGATGGAGGTGCTTGGCATGGAGGAGAAACCTCAAGTGCCCAAGAGCCATTGGGCCGTGCCACCTTTCTATATCTATCTGAAGAAGGATTTGGACTTGGTACGTCATTCCGTAGAGAATGGTTGTGGTAAGGATGCACCAGGCAATCTTGCCCACTATATGGTGGAGCACACCACCATGCATGCTTGGCCCATGAGTGCCGGACGCTTTGACATCGGAAGCCTCGATACCTATTATGAGGCTGTGGAGAAATACGGTAAATAAATTAAGAATTTTTGAATAAACACAATGGAAAAGATTGATCTCAATAATAAAACTATTTTGGTGACGGGTGCTGCTGGTTTCATTGGTAGCAACCTGGTAAAGCGCCTCTTCAAGGACTTTAAAGGAACCACGATTGTCGGCATCGACAATATGAATGCCTACTACGATGTGTCGTTGAAGGACTATCGTGTGGACGAGCTGAACAAGAGCGTTCCTGCTGGTACAACATGGAAGTTCGTCAAGGGCGACATTGCCGATAAGGCTGCTATTGATGCCCTGTTTGCGGAGTATAAGTTCGATGTGGTGGTGAATCTGGCTGCTCAGGCTGGTGTGCGCTACTCCATTGAGAATCCAGATGCCTATATCCAGTCGAATATGATTGGCTTCTACAATATTCTGGAGGCATGCCGTCACAATCCTGTCGCACACCTCGTCTATGCTTCATCATCGAGTGTTTATGGTGGCAACAAGAAAGTGCCATTCTCGACAGATGACCGCGTTGACAATCCTGTGAGCCTCTATGCCGCTACCAAGAAGAGCAACGAGCTCTTTGCTCACTGTTATTCGAAGCTGTATAACATTCCGACTACTGGTCTGCGCTTCTTCACGGTCTATGGTCCTGCTGGTCGTCCGGATATGGCGTACTTTGGATTTACTAATAAGCTGCTGAAGGGTGAAACAATCCAGATTTTTAACTATGGCAACTGCCGTCGCGACTTCACCTTTGTCGATGATATCGTAGAAGGTGTGGTGCGTGTGATGCAGGGAGCGCCTGAACGTAAGAATGGTGAGGATGGTCTGCCTATTCCTCCATATGCTGTATACAATATCGGTGGAGGCCAGCCCGAGAACTTGCTGGACTTCGTGAATATCCTGCAGGAGGAACTGGTGCGTGCTGGTGTGCTACCTCAAGACTTCGATTTCGAGGCTCACAAGAAACTGGTGCCCATGCAGCCAGGTGATGTGCCAACGACCTATGCTGATGCTGAGGCATTGGAGCGCGACTTCGGTTTTACGCCGAAGATAACGTTGCGAGAGGGATTGAGGAAGTTTGCAGAATGGCATAAGTCGTACTATGATAGAAGTAACGATTAGTGACAGCGTATTGCGCAAGGCGGCAGGCGAGGGCATGGATGCCTTCGTGGGTGCCTTTGTGTCAGCTATCAATGACGCTATTGGTGGTCAGCTGACCAATGAGACGCTGACGGAGTTGAACAGCGACCAGATTACGCTGCTGGCATGGGACCAGTTGCATGAAGAGGTCATGGATGGTGGCTTTGTGCAGTTGATACACAACGGCTACGGTCCGTTCATCTTCAAGAATCCGTTGGCTAAGGCGCTGAAACTGTGGGGCTTACGTGACCTGTCGAAGCTGATATACGATGCCCATTCGTTGTATCAGAAGTACCACGAACCCTTGGAGCGCGACTGTACTGACGAAGAATTCATGGCGCTCTTTGAGCAGTACCCAGAGTTCGACGATATGGACGACGAGTTCGTGGAGAAGGAAGAAGAGTGGACGGAACAGATAGCGCGCTATATTGATGAACACATAGAACGCTTCGCTGTGATTAAAGATTAAACATTAAAGATTATTTCGGATAGTGAATAAGCAACAAGAGGAACTTCGCAAGAAGAGTCCTGTACAGATAAAGAACCGCAAGGCCTCGTTTGAGTATTTCTTCATCGAGGAGTTCACGGCAGGCATCGTCTTGACGGGTACGGAGATTAAGAGCATCCGCCTGGGCAAGGCCTCG
>JAEEGK010005835.1_pt1 | contig 29768 bp, 24 predicted proteins | sample 8958771 | NCBI WGS metagenome assembly JAEEGK01 (sample SAMN16246547, study PRJNA631951) | gut metagenome | biome: gut microbiome; feature: rumen; material: SC-attached | host: Bos | place: Iran: Karaj | collected 2018-10 | reverse complement strand
GGACGCATCACGAACTTCTTTCCAGGATTCTTACCAAGCTTTACTTCACGTCGCTGTGCAATTACTTTAATCGCCATAATGTTTAATGTTTAATGTTTAATGGTTCGCTCGGCTTCGCCGCTTGGCTCAGCCAAGAATGTTTAATGTTTAATATTTTCAAAGTTCTCTCATTGTCGCCTATTCATCGCTTCTGCGGCCACTATTAATGTTTGCAATTGCTAGATTTAACTTGCGCAATTTCTAGATTTAATCTTCGCAATTTTTATCATTAAGCGCTCGCCTTTACGACTCTCATTTTGACACTGCAAAGGTACGAAAATTTTCAGATATAAACAAGCCTTTTCGCATTTTATCTCAGATTAATTTGAAATGTTAAAATTTGCTTGCCACATTCAGTAGAGACACACACGCACTAACACCCTAACGCCCTCACTTTTCGTTTGTGTTAGTGCGCACCAACCTCACTTAATATATTATTATATTTTATATATATTATAATATATATAAAATTAGATATACTATATATACTACAACCAACCGCATTCACAAAAGTCAAATAACGGAACAGTGAGAGCAGAGTTAAGCTTGCTTAGACTCTGCCGAGTCGTGACGTTATTCGACATAGTCAAATGTGAGTGTGTTAGGGCGTTAGTACGTTAGGTTGGTATGATTCAATAAGTCAGTCCAAACTGCTAGAGGGGGATGATGTTGCCATAGCCTGTTTCGATAGCTACGCTACTATCCTACTCGACATAAGTGATGAAAGCCAAGAGGACTTCGATGAACTACTGATAGAGCGTTCGCCCAAGGGCACCTTTTGGCTGCATTTCGCAGTGCGTCCATCGGGTAATCGACGTAAGGTAAGGCTGATTCAAACCTAGCTCCCAAAAATTAACTGATTTTATATCGAATATGTTTGGTGGAGACGGGGAAAATTAGTACCTTTGCAGGCAAAATAGTGGAGATGGAAATAAAGAAGAGTCGGGAGGCGGATTTGGAACAAAAGCGCACACAATCGTTCTTGCTAGGAATGATTGTGGTACTGGCCTCGCTGTTTGTGCTGCTGGAGTGGAATAGCGGCGGCAGCGGATGGACTCTCTTTGACGATGATGATAGCCTGGAGGCCGAGGTGGAACTGTCGCCACTGAAGCGCGATAAGGACGAGGTGCCGATGATGATGCCTCAGGAGCAGAAGGTGGAAAAACAGGAGTCGCAGCAGCTGCATCTGGTGGAAAACGATGTGGAGCTGCCTCCTGAACCCATACTGCAGGAGGAGACAGAAGAGGAGGAGCCTACACTGAAGGCTGAAGAAGAGAAACCCCAGGTGGTGGATATGTATGACGAGCCGATAGACTTCCGTGTGGTGGAGGATCTGCCACAGTTCCCTGGTGGAGCGGCTGAGTTTATGAAGTGGCTGACAAAGAATCTGAAATATCCCCCCTCGGCCCAACAGCGCAAGATAAAGGGTAAGGTGGTGGCACAGTTCATTGTGAACAAGGACGGTTCGCTGAGCGATCTGCAGGTGATACAGCCACTGGAGCCTGCCTGCGATCAAGAGGTGCTGCGCGTGCTGAAGACGATGCCACAGTGGAAGGCGGGCATGATGAATGCCAAACCATGCAGAACGATGGTCTGCGTACCAGTAGTATTTAATTTATAAAAAGATATGTATACATCAGAAGAACTTCTAAAGAAGGTGAATGAGGCGCTCGACAATCTGGTTTATGATCGCCAGCCAGCCTCGTTGTACGATCCTATCAGGTACGTGTTGTCGATAGGTGGTAAGCGTGTACGCCCTGTGCTTACGCTGCTCACGTATAATCTCTACAAGGACGACCCACTGAGCATCATGTCTCAGGCTATCGGACTTGAGACGTATCATAACTTTACTCTGCTGCACGACGACCTGATGGATAATGCCGATATGCGCAGAGGTCATGAGACGGTGCACAAGAAGTGGGATGCCAATCGTGCTATCCTGTCGGGCGACACAATGTTGCTTCAGGCTTTCGAGAGAGTGGAGGAGTGCGACCCAGCCAAGTTGCCTGATGTGTTCAAGGTGTTTATCCAGACCACACTCGAGATAGGTGAGGGACAGCAGCTGGATGTGGAGTTTGAGACTCGCAACGATGTGACTGAGGATGAGTATATAGAGATGATTCGCCTGAAGACCAGCGTGCTGTTGGCATGTGCTTGTAAGGTGGGTGCAATCATGGCTGGTGCATCGGCTGAAGATACTGACAACCTGTATAAGTTTGGCGAGAAACTGGGACTGGCATTCCAGCTTCAGGATGATCTGCTGGATGTGTATGGCGATCCTGCTGTGTTCGGCAAGAACATCGGTGGCGACATTACATCGAACAAGAAGACCTATATGCTCATCAATGCCTTTAACCGTGCTACACCTGCACAGCGCGAGGAACTGACCAAGTGGGTGAATGCAAAGGAATTCGACCGCAACGAGAAGGTGGCTGCAGTAACCAAGCTGTACAATGAGATAGGTATCCGCAAACTGTGCGAGCAGAAGATGGAGCAGTACTATCAGGAGAGTCTGGTTTATCTTGCCAAGGTTAATGTATCCGAGGAGCGCAAGGCTGAATTGAAGGCGTACGCTGCTGATATGATGAAACGTCAGAGCTAATGCAGTTCGTAGATACCCACTGTCATCTGGACGGCGAAGAGTTCAGAGAAGATCTTGAAGCAGTCATCACCAGAGCCCGTGAGGCAGGTGTGGCTGCTATTGGTATACCTGGCATCAATCTGCAATCGCTAGATACCGTCATCGACGTATGCCATCGCTATCCCAACTACTGTTACCCTATGCTGGGACTTCATCCAGAGGATGTAAAGGCCGACTGGCGCGAGGTGTTGGAGCGTATCAAGGCGGCTATCACCCCTGAAGTAATCGCAATAGGCGAGGTAGGTCTGGACTACTATTGGAGTCGTGAGTTTGAGAAAGAGCAGTTGGAGGCTTTCGAAGAGCAGGTGCGCTGGGCGGTAGAGCTGCAGTTGCCACTGATGATACATTGCCGTAAGGCTCAGAACGAGATGGTGGCAATCATCAAGAAGTATCAGAAAGATCTTCCAGGTGGCGTGTTCCACTGTTTCACTGGCAATGAGCACGAGGCTGAGGAACTGCTGCAGTTCGACCGCTTTGTGTTGGGGGTTGGTGGTGTATCCACTTTCAAGAAATCGCATCTGCCAGAAGTTCTGCCTGCTGTGGTGCCTCTGGATAGAATTGTGCTCGAGACAGATGCTCCATATATGGCGCCTGTGCCCAAGCGTGGAGAGCGGAACGAACCAGCCTACGTGGCGTACGTGCTGAAGAGGTTGGCAGAGGCTTATGGAGTGAGCGAAGAAGAGCTGGCCCAGAAGACTAATGATAACTGCAAAAAAGTATTAAATATAAGTGTTTAACCTGTGGATTATGAGGTAAATATACTACCTTTGCATCCACTTAACAATAGGAGAGGTGCTCGAGTGGCTGAAGAGGCACGCCTGGAAAGCGTGTAAACGTCAAAAGCGTTTCGGGGGTTCGAATCCCCCTCTCTCCGCAGGAATTTCAAACAATATGAAACGGCTGATTTTTATTTTTTCATTCACACTGATAGGATTACTTAGTTTCGCCCAGAATGCGCCTGTAGATTCTATTGCGCCTGTAGACACTGTGGCAGTTGACTCTATGGCTGTGATGGCTGATGATATGGACGAACTGGTAGGCGAGATAGACGAAGACGGTGGTGGTATCCACAAGCAACTGAAGACCAAGTTTGTTGATGGTAACGTGGCATTCATGTCGCTCGTAGCCTTGGCTCTTGTGCTTGGACTGGCCTTCTGTATAGAGCGAATTATCTATCTTACACTTTCTGAGATTAAAACCCACAAGTTGCTTGGTGATATTGACCAGCGACTCAAAGCTGATGATGTAGAGGGTGCTAAGACTCTATGTAGGAATACTCGTGGACCTGTTGCATCAGTGTGCTATCAGGGTCTGCTGCATATCAAACAGCCTATAGATGCTGTAGAGCGTAGTATTACCAACTTTGGCGGACTGCAGACAGCGAACCTGGAGAAGGGTTGCTCGTGGATTAAGCTCTTCATCGCAATGGCTCCTTCGCTGGGATTCCTTGGCACCGTTATCGGTATGGTTATGGCGTTCGACAATATCCAGCAGGTAGGTGATATTGGTCCTACCATCGTGGCACAGGGTATGAAGGTGGCGCTTATCACTACCATCTTTGGTATTGTAGTGGCACTGGTGCTGCAGCTGTTCTATAGTTACATCCTCTCAAAGATTGAGCGTCTGACAGCTCAGATGGAAGAGGCTGCTATCACACTGCTCGATATGATAACTGAATATAAACAAGCACATCATGAATAACTTCATCTCGCCTGCAATTGCCGATGTTATGTTGTGGCTGATGTATATCACATTGGCTGCTGCAATTGCTGTGACGGCTTATTCTGTATGGCATGGATTGCGATTCCGCAGGAAGGGAGGTGATGTGGTGAATGGCGTGCCTGCAGGAAAGATAGGGTGGGTGGTAGCTATAGGATTCGTGCTATGTATGGCGGCTACTTTCCTGTTTGGATCTACAGAGCCTATCACTTCGAATGGACAATTGCTTTCAGACCATTTCTGGTTGAGAGTAGCTGATATGTTTATCTATACCTCTATTATATTGATTATCGGATGTTTCGTAAGCGCTATCGTCAGCAGATTCCGGAGCTGAACACTACATCAACTGCAGACATCTCGTTTATGCTGTTGATTTTCTTCCTCGTGACCTCATCGATGGACACGGAGAAGGGACTGCTGCGCCAGATGGCTCCACCACCATTGGAGCACGAACAGCCCAAGGATATTAATAGAGACAATGTGATGCAGGTAAAGCTGGATGCGAATAACCAGTTGACGTGTGACGGCAAGACTGTTACATATCAGCAACTGACAGCCGAAGTACGTTCGCTGGCATTTGTTAATCGTACAGGCCATGTGGTGTCGATACAGGCAGATCCTGCTACCACGTATGAGGCATATTTCCGTATGCAGGATGCTATAGTAAGTGCCTATCATGAACTGCGTGAGGAGTATGCCCGTAAGCATTATGGTCATAGTTACGCCCAGTGTACTAACGACGAGCGAACAGCTATGAATGAGTATTACCCACAGCGTATCAGCGAGGCGCCTATACAGGAAGGAGGTGCACGATGAGGCCAATGAAGAGTATGTTTCATCAGAGTCGCAGGAGTGTGCCATCGCTCAATGTGGCCTCGATGCCTGATCTGATATTTACTGTGCTCTTTTTCTTCATGATTGTTACGCACATGCGTAGCGATGAAGTGAAAGTGCGCTTGCAGGTGCCCGCAGGTGTAGAGGTACAGAAGTTGGCCAACAAGCAGGCTGTGGTGAATTTGTACATTGGGAGGAAAGTGGAAAGAGGAAAGAGTAATGAGAATACTTGGTGTGTGCAACTTAATAACAATGTTGTGCAGCCTAATGATATCCCTGCTCTGATAGAACAGATACGCAGTGGTCTTTCGGCCGAGAATCAGTCGCGCCTGACGGTATCATTGCGAGTAGATAAGAAGGCTCCTATGGGCTTGGTGAGCGAGGTGAAACGCAACCTTCAACAAGCCTATGCCTTAAAGATTAATTATAGTGCAACTGAAATCAAAAAATAGCTACTATTATGGTTAAGATTGACGAACTCGACAGACAGATATTGAGTCTGATAGCAGCAGATGCCAGAATTCCGTTCCTGGAGGTGGCCCGTGCTTGTAATGTGAGTGGTGCTGCCATCCACCAGCGTATTCAGAAGTTGAATAGCATGGGTGTGCTCAAAGGCTCACAGTTCCTAATTGAACCTGAGAAGATAGGTTACGAAACTTGTGCATATATCGGATTGAATCTTAAGGATCCTGCCCGTTTTGATGAGGTTCTGGAGCGATTGAAGCAGATCCCTGAAGTGGTGGAGTGCCATTACACCACAGGTAATTTCGATATGTTTATCAAACTGTATGCACGTAATAATCATCACCTGCTGACGATTATTCATGATAAGCTGCAGCCACTCGGCCTGTCTAGCAGTCAAACGCTGATATCTTTCCATACAGCGATTGACCGCCAGTTGCCGATTGCAGATATACTGACTAGCGACGAAGAGATTGAATAACCAGGTTTCCAGTCTTCAGTTCGTCGCTCATACATCTAAGTGTAATGGTTGATGCTGCATCAGAACTCTGGACCAGTATTTGGGCTAAGCCGTTGAATGCTGGTATTGAGAATTCTTTGCAGTTCTGGTTATGAGGATGATCCTCACCCAGATACATTGGATCACCATTGCCAGCACCAATAATATGGGCATCACCTTCCAATTGGAACTTTAACATAGGGCACGCATTGGGTACAATGCGGCCTTTTTCGTCTTGTATCTCGATGGTAATGACAGCTACGTCGCGTCCACCAGCATCGATGGTTTGTCTGTCTGCCTTAAGTACGGTTTTAAAGGCTGGCTTTGTGGTAGCTATCACTTCTGTAAGTATGCGCTTGCCGTTTTTGTAGCCTATTGCTACAACCTTTCCTGGCTGATAGGTAGCCTTCCACTTCAGGTGTCCGTTCTTGGGCATCTTCTGTCGGCCAAGTTTCTTGCCGTTTACTGTCAACTCAACTTCGTCGCAGTTGCTGTAAGCCCACAGTTCAACCTCTTCGCCTTCGTGGCCCTGCAGGTTCCAATGTGGGAAAATGTGAAGTGTTGGCTCGTCAGTCCACCACGACTTCAGATACCAGGCTTCGTCTTTCCAAAAACCGCAGTAGTCCAGTATTCCGAATTCAGAATCTGTTGCAGGGTATTCCAGTGGGTTGGGTTCGCCTCGATAGTCAAATCCTGTCCAGTAGAACAGTCCTGCGGCCCAAGGACGTTCGTCGTAGAACTTCCAGCCGCGTTCTATCACATTCTCCACACCAGGCTGGTCTGTGCGGTTTATGCTAATCATTCTGCCTGGATAATCTGGAGTGTCGAAGTACCAACCTCGTGTGCCACATCCTGATGTTTCTTCAGTGCCAACGATTTTCCAACTGGGATTAGCCTTCTTGCGATTGTCTACATCGTTTTGTACTATGTAGTTGAATCCCACTACGTCAAGTCCCTTGATGAGTTCTGTACCACCTGCGTTAGCTACTGTGCTTGGGCGGGTGGGGTCGTAGAGTTTGGTATATTCACGCATGGCTTCAGCCAGTCGGGTGCCTTGGATGGTGTTTTCAAGTCCCCATTCCTCGTTGCCATCGCTCCACATTATTACTGATGGATGATTCCTGTCGCGCTTAATCATACGCTCAAGCAGGCGTAGGTGCTCTTCGTTGATACCCATCAGTCTGTTTTCATCGATAACCAGGATGCCTTCGCGATCGCAAATGTCAAGCACAGCGGGAGTCATAGGGTTATGCGAGGCACGATATGCATTGCAGCCAAACGCCTTCAGCTGTTTGATGCGCCATGCTTGTAGGGCATCAGGGATAGCTGAACCAACACCAGCGTGGTCCTGATGCATGTTTACGCCTTTTAGTTTCAGAGGTTTGCCGTTAAGCAGGAATCCCTGCTCACTACTGAATGCAATATCGCGTATGCCAGTGTTTGTTGTGTATACGTCGACAATCTTACCATTTTGGCTGATTGTAGTTTCAACCTTATAGAGATATGGATCAGCAGTGCTCCAAAGGTGTGGGCTTGTAATACTGATGGATTGTTTTGTGGTAACAGTCTCTTTTGATTTGAGCCCTAATGTGGTAGATGCGCTGCTAGCAATCTCATTGCCGTCAGCATCCAACAGTCTCTGGGTAACTTCGCATAGCTGAGGCTTCAAGCTGCTGTTGCTAACCTCTGTTTCTATCTTTAGCTTTGCTTCTGTATATGGCTCCTTTAGTTCTGCATATACAAAGGTACCAAAGGGTGCAACGCTTACTTCGGCCGATTTCTCCAGCCAAACGTCTCGATATATTCCTGCTCCCTCATAGAACCAACCCTCTTCGAGTGTAGCGTCTGCACGAACACATATCAGATTGTCCTCACCATATTTTATATAAGGTGTGATGTCGTAAAGCTGAGTGGCATAACCGCTTGGTTCTGTTCCCATATAGAAACCGTTGAACCATACTCTGGAATTGCGGAAGATGCCATCGAAACGTAGCATCAATCGCTTACCCAGATCGTTGGCAGGGATATTAATCGTTTTGCGATACCAACCTATGCTGGTGTTTGGATACTTATATCCAACAGTTTTGTATCCGTGCGAATGACTTGCTTCTTTGGCGTAGGGGAGGGTCGTCACCCAGTCGTGTGGCACTTGTACTTCCTGCCATGCAGAATCGTCAAACTTGGCGCTATATGGGCCTTCGTTGTGTATCGAGTTTGCCTTGGTCAGGTAGTTGAAGTATTCAGTTCCACAACCAAAGTCCTTCTTTGGGTCGCCTGCATGTCCTAATGTAAACTTCCAACCTTTGTCCAGTCTGATGGTCTCTCGCACATTATGTGCTTGCCCCGCTATTGATAATAGCAGGGCAAGAGTAGTTAGTAGTAGTTCCTTTTTCATTATTACTATTTATTATTTGTTCTTTTTCAGCAAGTTGAGCTTGTGCTGTGGAGCAAGAGCATTGGTTGTCTTCTCTGTATATTCGGCAATCTTCAATGTAGCTGTAGCAGCTATGTCACGACTGCTATTGCCGATACGGAAGGTATAATTGCCAGCCTCTGTAATCCACTGACTATTTGCCTCGTCGAAACTTGCGAGATTTCTAACGGGGATAGTCATTGTCAGAGTCTCACTCTCACCAGGCTGCAGCTCTTTGGTCTTAGCAAATGCTTTCAGCTCCTGTGCGGGCTTCTCAATGTTGCCGTTGGGAGCCTGAACATAAACCTGAGCCACCTCTTTACCACTCACACTACCAGTATTCTTTACTACGATGCTAACCTCTACAGCATCCTTGCCCTTTGCCTTAACTACAGGCTTTGCAAAACTGAAGGTGGTATAGCTCAGTCCATAGCCGAATGGATATGCTACATCACGTCCGAATGTGTCGAAGTAGCGATAGCCTACGTAGATATCTTCCTCATGATTGGTATAAGCGTGACCAGGAATAGGAGTCTTATTGCCAATCATCATCTGGAGCGAGTAGTCGTCTATCTGTCCAGGGAAGTTCTTTGTCGAAGCATGGTCTGTAGCTGCTATAGGCCAGGTCATAGTGAGCTTTCCTGATGGATTAACCTTACCAGTGAGCAGGTCGGCGATAGAGTTACCTCCCTCCATACCTGGCTGCCAAGCACAAAGGATAGCATCGGGATATCCGCTCCATGATGCTGTCTCGATTACACTACCTGAGTTGATGATAACTATAACAGGCTTGCCTGCTGCGTGGAATGCGTTGCATACGTCAGTGATGAGTGCACGCTCCTCTGGAATCAGGTTGAACTCTGTGTTCAGATCGCGGTCTACGCCCTCACCAGCCTGACGGCCAATGGTGATGATTGCTGCATCTGCAGCATTAACTTCCTTGTTAATACAGATTGGGTCGATAGCGATTTCAGGGTATTTCTGCTGTCCAAAGTATTCCATCTGATACCACTTAGCAGGATGACGCTCGGCCTGGAACTTAACTTTTGCATACTCTATATACTTGCGGTATATATCTGTGAGTGTTGCACTCGACTTGATGCCAGCGTTCTGTAAACCCTGTAGCATGTCGACAACGTATGGCGGGTGAACGCAACCAGAACCAGTACCACCACTCAAGAAGTCGTATGAGTTCTCGCCAAACAGAGCAACTGTCTTAATGGCACCATTCTTCCAAGGCAATGAGCCGTTGTTTTTAAGCATAACAATACCCTCGTTAGCACTCTGACGTGTGATGGCTGCGTGAGCCTTGAAGTCAGGGGCGTTTGATGCGGGATACTTGTGGAAACTAGGGGTCTTGACGATATACTCGAGCATGCGGCGAACATTGCGGTCAACATCTGCAATGTCGAGCTTGCCGCTCTTAACGCCTTCGATAATCTCGTTTACCTGTGCTGGCTGACCAGGCTCCATCAGGTCGTTTCCTGCCTGTACTTCGCTTATTGTTGTCAATCCCTCACGGATACCAATCCAGTCAGTCATCACAATTCCTTTATATCCCCAGTCCTCGCGCAGGATCTTGGTCAGCAGGTCGTGGTTACCCATCGAATATTTGCCATTTATCTGATTGTACGATGACATGATGGTCCAAGGATTACTCTCGCGTACAGCAATCTCGAATCCGCGTAGATACAGTTCGCGAGCTGCGCGCTGTGATACGCGCTCATCTACTGCAGTACGGTCAGTCTCCTGCGAGTTGATGGCAAAGTGCTTTGCACTTACTCCAGCACCCTGACTCTGCACACCTTTGATATATGCTGCTGCAATCTTTCCTGTAAGCAGTGGGTCTTCTGAGTAGTATTCAAAGTTACGTCCGCAAAGTGGGTTGCGGTGCAGGTTCATACCAGGACCAAGAATTACGTCGCAACGATACTCCTTGGTCTCGTTTCCGATAGCCTCACCAACCTTGCTCACCAAGTCGGTATTCCATGTTGAGGCCAGGCACGAGCCGATGGGGAATGCTGTTGCATAATATGTCTTTGTGGTACCCTTACGAGTTGGGTCGATACGTACTCCGGCAGGGCCGTCGGTAAGTACAGTTGCAGGTATTCCCAGTCGTGGGATTGCAGGCGATGTTCCTGCTGCTCCTGCCACCAGGTCGGCCTCGCCACCTACAACTGCGTTGGCACTGAAGAAATTGTTAGCACCGCCAACAAGTAGTTTGGCTTTCTCTTCTAGGGTCATTGCCTTGAGCACCTCGTCGATATTCTTCTCAGAGAGAAGCGGCGTAGCCGAGCGATCGGCGCGGAGCTGTGGTTGTGCATTTGTTGTCATAACGAATGTTGCTGTTAGTAAGCATGTTGTTAGTAATCTTTTCATTATTGAAAATTTTAGGGGTTTCTAGCATTTCAAATTTGACTATGGGAATATCCTGAAGCTATAGCCTTGGTCTTTAAGCCATTGCAGACTCTCTGGCAAGGCGGTCTTAAGTTTGTCGATACTCTTAAGCGAGTCATGGAACGTGATGATAGATCCGTTACGCGTGTACCTCTTTATATTATTTACTACGTCTTCGGCAGTCATCCATTTAGAGTAGTCACGCGTCACCAGGTCCCACATCACTATTTTGTATTTTCTGCTCAGCCATGCATATTGTGCCATACGCATCCATCCATGTGGTGGACGCACGTAGTGGCTCTTGATATATGCGTTAGCTTTTTCCACGTTATAGCTGTATTCCTTTATAGAGTGTCGCAGGCCTCCTATATGGTTATGGGTATGATTGCCCACTTGATGACCTTCTGCAAGAATACGTTTGTACAGATCAGGATATTTGCGCACGTTATCGCCTACCATAAAGAATGTAGCACGTGCACCAAACTGCTTTAGTGTGTCTAGTATAAATGGTGTAGCCTCTGGGATGGGGCCATCGTCGAAAGTCAGGTAGACTGATCTTTCGCGACGGTCCATTCGCCAGTATGCTCTAGGATAGAGCCAGCGTAGATATATTGCCGGTTGCTCTATAAACATATCTTAATTGCCGTAATTTCCTCCCTTGGCTTCGTAAATCTTGTTCATTGTCTGGAACTGCTTCTCCTTCTCCTGAGCCTTCTTCTCATCAACTGCTGATTGCAGGTTGAGTATCTGGTTCAGAATGTAGAGGTGCATCAGGCAGTCTTGCTGTGAACTCTCGAATCGCTGTCCGTCCAGTGAACAGTACCAAAGCATATATTCTGTCGACTTCTTCCAAAGCTGGTCTATCAGGTCTTGTGCCTTCTTGGTCTGACCAGTCAGGGCATAAGCCTTGGCCAGATCCATCGAACCACTCTGGTAGTCGTGAGGTATGTTATAGCTGGGCAGTTCCTTCTCGCACTTGTCCAGCACTTCCTTTGCCTGCTTGTCTTTGCCCTCCTGAACCAGATTCATGGCAAGCATCGACAACAGTCGGCGATGAGTATAACACATACGCATCACAGTCTCGTCAAGATAGATACCAGGCTTGTCTACACCACCAAACTTAAACTTCTTCATTACGTTGTTGTAAGTCTTCTCCGTATCGAAGTTCTTTGCTCCAGGAGCGTTGGTGGTAAACGGAGTGATACGGTTTGCAAGTCCCTCCTGTACAAAGTTGTCGCCCAGGTTCATGTAGTTCTCCGAACCTACGGTGGTTGCTACGTAGATAGGACGCGTCCAGTTGCACTGATCAATCATCTCCAGCATCATCAGGTCTTGCTTGTAGAGTGCGTTCTTGCCCTTAAGCGAGATAACCATCTGATCGGGGATACTGTCGGCAGCCATCATCATGCCACTCTTACGCACAGCTTCCTTATCGATAGTAACGTAGACTGTATCTGTAGGAATCACATGCAGATCCTTGTTGGTGTTGCGAACCCAGTTTTTCAGAATGTTCTTAAGCTCGAATGGGTTCTCGCCAAACTGCTTTTTGGCTTCCTCTGGATTCTGACGATACAGTTCCTCTACCTGCTTCTTAAGCGATGCATCAATCTGCACATATTCGTTGGTGCCAGCGCAGTACTCCAGACGGCTCCAACTGATGGGCACTGAAGGCGAATCGTATGCAGGACGGCGCATCTGGTCGATATACCAGTCGGTCTGCAGGTATGAAAGGTTGCACACGCGTGCATCTGTGCGGAATCCTTCTGTGTCCTGGTTGTACCACAGTGGGAATGTATCGTTATCTCCATTGGTGAAGATGATAGGATTACCCTCCTCTTGCAGTGTCATCAGGTAGTTCTGGCCGAAGTCGCGGCAGCAGTAGCGTCCTGAACGATCATGATCGTCCCAGGTCTGACTGGCCATCTGGATGGGAACCAGCAGACAGGCTACGCCTACTACAACGGCTACTACCAGGTTCTCCTTCTTAATCTTGCGGTTCAACCAGTCGATTATTGCTGCTACACCCATACCGCACCAGATGGCAAAGGCGTAGAACGAACCTGCATATGCATAGTCGCGCTCACGTGGCTGCATTGGCGTCTGGTTCAGATATATCACGATGGCCAGACCAGTCATGAAGAACAGGAAGAATACCACCCAGAACTGCTGTATGCCGATAGGCTCGTCAACCAGTTTTTCCTGGCCATTAACCATAGCCTTGCGCTTGCGGGTATACCAGGCCTGCCAGAACAGTCCGAGCAATCCCAGAATGAGTGGCATGCAGTAGAATACGTTGTGACCCTTATTCTGCTTCAGATCCTCGGGCAACATGCTTTGGTCGCCCAGTCGTGCATCATCGATAAATGAGAAACCTGTTATCCAGTTACCATGCTCCAGTTCGCCGTTACCTTGTATATCGTTCTGACGTCCGGCAAAGTTCCACATGAAGTAGCGCCAGTACATGAAGTTGCACTGATAGCTCAGGAAGAATCTCAGGTTCTCCAGCTGTGTTGGTACCTTTACAGTCATCTGTTCGCCACAGCGATCGTATGGCACCTCATTTCCATCTACTCCACCCATCCATGACTCGTATGCTGCTGCATGACCAGCATCATACATACGTGGGAAAAGCATATTCTGGGCATACTTGTATTCGTCCTTGGTACGAACTACAAAGTATGAGTCCTTCTCATCGGCCGAAGCCTTCTCCTTGCGCTGGTATACGGGCTTACCCTTACTCATTACAGGCTTGCAATAGTTGCCTTCCTGCTCCAGTGCCACCTGCGATGTGTATGCAGGACCATAGAACAGAGGACGCTGTCCATACTGCTCACGTCCCAGATAGTCCCCCAGAGTAAAGATGTCCTCGGGCGAGTTCTGGTCCATTGGTGGATTGGCCGATGAACGGATTACGATTACTGCATAGCTAGAGTAACCTATCATGAGCATCAGCATGCAGAGCAGCATGGTGTTCTTCATGCGTGCTGTTATCAGTTGCTGCTTGTTTACAGTATACTTCAGCAGGAACCAGAGTGCTACCAGCACTACCACTCCAATTAGGAATGCTGACCATCCCCATCCGTAGAATGGGATACCAAGCATACCTACCGAAGCAAGGAATGCTACGTTCTGGATAGTAAGCGAGTGCTTCTGAGTCTGTGTCTCGTAAACAGCCCAGATTACGCACGAAACCAACAGGATGATATAAATGATCTCACCAGTATTGAATGGCATACCAAGAGTGTTCACAAAGAGCAACTCAAACCATCCGCCCACAGTGACGATACCAGGAACTACACCATAGAGCACTGCTGCCAGGATTACTCCCGATACAACCAGAGCGATGAGCGAACCCTTAAGGTTTGCATCAGGATAGCGGCGATAGTAATATACCAGTACGATGGCAGGCACACAGAGCAGGTTCAGCAGGTGCACACCTATTGACAGACCTGTCAAATACATTATCAGTATCAGCCAGCGGTCGCTATGTGGTTCGTCGGCTTGATCCTCCCATTTCAGTATCAACCAGAATACTACAGCGGTGAAAGCCGATGAGTAGGCATATACTTCACCCTCAACAGCTGAGAACCAGAATGTGTCGCTGAATGTGTAGATCAGCGCACCAACAAGTCCTGAGGCCTCGATTGCAATCATCTTTGGCGTTGTCAACTCTTCCCAGTTGCTGATAAGCAGTCGGCGGGTAAGGTGGGTGATAGTCCAGAACAAGAATAGTATACAAGTAGCCGATAGCAGTGCACTCATGGTGTTAACCATACGTGCTACCTGTGTAGGATCGCTTGTAAACTGTGAGAAAAGATTGGCTGTAAGCATGAAGAATGGTGCCCCAGGTGGGTGACCTATCTCCAATTTGTAACCAGTGGTAATAAACTCAGGACAGTCCCAGAAACTGGCTGTCGGTTCGATGGTAGAACAATAGACAAAGGCTGCTATAAAGAATGCAAGCCAGCCCAAGGCGTTGTCTACTAGTCTGAATTGTTTCATTACAATATAATATTCTTTAACGTTAAAAATCCAAATAGTGGTGCAAAGTTACACAAAAACTTTCTATATAAACAAGCCAGCTCCGTAAATTAAGATTAAATAACGGAATAGCTTACCCAGCGTGATTGCGATAAAGGTTATTACAATGTTCGATCGCATAAGTCCCAGGGCTATAGTGATTGCACTTCCCAGAACAGGCAGGAAAGCAAAGAATCCCATCCACGCTCCGTGTCCGGCCAGGAAGCGGTGGGCCTTGTCAAGGTCTTCTTTCTTCACGTGCAGGTATTTCTCTATCCACTCCAACTTGCCCATTCTGCCCACGCAGTAGTTAAATACACTTCCCATCACGTTTCCTATGGTACCGTATATCATCAGTAACCAAGGGTCTAATCCCGTGGCCATCAGTGCCACCATCACAGCCTCGCTTGAGAAAGGGAAGAAACTTCCTGCCAGAAATGCTGCAAGCAACATTCCCCAGTAGCCGTATTGTGATAGCAGGTTGATTATGAAATCCATAGGTTCATGCCGGTTAGAATCAGAATGGCAGTCAACAGCGTAATAAAGAAGATGTTTGACATCCTGGTGTATGTAAGCGATACGAAATGGGCTGCTATCGGGCTCACAGCGATTGTCATTACATATATAAGAATATCGAACCTCTGTGGATAAAATGCAAGTAGTATTATGGTGTATACTGCAATTATCATCAGACTTGTGTATATCTGTCGCACGCGCACCTTATCCATATAGCTGGTAAGCCAGAAGTGAATAGAACCTATAATAAACAGTACCATCAGCAGCACGAAGTATATCAGCTGTGCCCTTGTCACCACCTGATAGTCAACATCCAATCGCAATTGTGTGAAATGGTTTGTAAACTCCAAAGCTTGCCATGGGTTCATAGGATTCTTGAACAACATCCATCCTGCATATAGCCAATATGGCGTGATAAGTCCGATAAGTGATGCCAATAACGAGCGGAAACTCATCGAATAAATAGTGGTGCTCATCAGTAGCCATAACAATGGCGCAAATAGCAGATAATGCGGTTCAAACAGACTCATAAGACTTGTCAACGCAAAGATGTAGAATGTGCGCCCTCTTGAGTCTGTTTCCTGATAGCAGGAGAAGAGTAGCAACAGTATGAGTACGGTACATAGTTGTATAATACCTCCCGCTATTGACGGGAACAGCCATACTGCTATACACGACAGCAGTATATATGCCGCTGATACCGAACGACTGTAGATACGTATCATCAGATTGATGTTGTTCAGATGTATCATTGCATATACTGATGCAAAGAAACATGCAAACTGTATCCACCAGTTGTGTTGCAAAGCTCCAGCCAACAGCCATACTCCGACACCATATAGTATGGTTATCGGTAGTGTCTTACGACTCTCTGCTATTTTGTTCTGAATGCGTTTCTTGCTCACTTCTTATAGATCTGCGCCTATGTCGCGACGGAAATACTTGTCGGTAAACTGTATCTTCTGTGCTTCTTCGAATGATTTCTGCAGTGCTTCAGCTTTGTCCTTGCCGTATGATGATACTGCGATGACGCGTCCTCCTGCAGTTACTACCTGACCATCCTTTAGTGCTGTACCACTGTGGAATACTATCGATCCCTCAACGTTCTCTATGCCTGTGATGGGATAGCCCTTCTTGTATTCCTGTGGATAACCACCGCTTACCAGCATTACGCATACTGCAGCTCGCTCGTCGAACTCTATGCTGCGCTGGTCCAGATTACCTTCGGCCACACCCTCAAACAGGTCTACTATGTCGCTCTTCAGTCGCAGCATTACGCTCTCTGTCTCTGGGTCGCCCATACGACAGTTATACTCTATTACGTATGGCTCTGGCTCCTTGCTGGGAGTGTTGGTGCGGTTGATAAGCCCGAAGAATATGAATCCCTTGTAGTCGATACCATCGGCAGCCAGTCCTTCAACTGTAGGACGGATGATGCGGTCCTCAACCTTCTGCATCCACTCTTTTGTAGCAAATGGCACTGGGGTAACGCTACCCATACCACCTGTGTTCAGACCAGTGTCATGCTCGCCTATACGCTTGTAGTCCTTAGCCTCGGGCAGAATCTTATAGTGGGTACCATCAGTCAGTACGAATACCGAGCACTCGATACCGCTCATAAACTCCTCGATAACTACGCGGCTTGAAGCATTACCAAACATACCGCCCAGCATCTCTTTCAGCTCCTTCTTTGCCTCGTCGAGTGTTGGCAGTATCAGTACTCCCTTACCGGCACACAGTCCGTCGGCTTTAAGCACATAGGGGGCTTCAAGTGTCTCAAGGAACTTCAATCCCTCCTCCATATGCTCACCGTCAAAGGTATGATAGCGGGCTGTGGGGATATTGTGTCGCTGCATAAAGGCTTTGGCAAAGTCCTTCGAACCCTCGAGCACGGCACCAGCCTTTGATGGTCCGATTACTGGCACATTCTTAGTGCGCTCATCAGCCTTCAGCTCATCGTAGATACCCTTTACCAGTGGATCTTCAGGACCAACTACTACCATATCGATTCCCTTTTCAACAATGAATGCCTTGATTGCCTCAAAGTCGTCGGCTTTCATTGCTACATTCTCACCGCAGTTGCCTGTGCCGGCATTACCTGGGGCGATATAGAGTTTATCACATTTGCTGCTCTGAGCAATTTTCCAAGCGAGGGCGTGCTCGCGCCCGCCGCTACCTAAAAGTAGTATTTTCATATTGTCAATGGTTGTTGTTAATTTCTTCAAACTTATTAACGAATGCATCAAATTGTTGCATGATGCTTTCTTCTGGCTGAATGCTGGCATTATTGCGTATCTCGGGAACTTTGAGATAGTCCTCAAAATACTGAGTGATGCGCTCGTGCAGGTGTACACTGGCATGCCCCATCATATTGTGCTCCTCGCCAGGGTAGGCAAAGAAGTCTGGCTGTGTGCCAGCTTTTACGCAGGCATCCAGGAAACTCAGGCAGTGCTGTGGTACTACGGTGTTATCGTTGTAACCTGTAATAATCTGCAACTTGCCCTTCAGGTTCCTGGCTTTGTCGATGAGGCTGCTCTTGGCATATCCCTCAGGGTTATCCTGTGGTGTACCCATATAGCGCTCGCCATACATCACCTCGTACCACTTCCAGTCGATTACCGGACCACCAGCTACAGCGACTTTGAACACATCGGGATAGTTGGTCATCAGCGAGATAGTCATAAATCCTCCGAAACTCCAACCATGTACACCCAGTCGGTTCATGTCTATATAGGGCAGTGTGCGCAGATAGTCCACGCCTTTCATCTGGTCCTGCATCTCTACCTGTCCCAACTGGTGCCATGTGGCCTGCTCAAAGTCACGTCCACGATTCTCCGAACCACGGTTGTCGAGTATGAACACAATATAGCCTTTCTGTGCCATATATGTCTCCCATGAACGACTGGCCCAGTGCCATGATGCATCTACATTATGGGCGTGTGGTCCACCATACACATACACTACTGTGGGATATTTCTTTGTTGCATCAAAGTCGTGTGGCTTCACCATTCTGTAATATAGGTCGGTTGTGCCGTCGGCAGCCTTGATGCTTCCGTTTTCGTAGATGGGCTGTTGATACTCTTTCCATGGGTCAGATGCTTTCAGCAGGGTGATGGGAGATGGCTTGTGGGTGTTGTTCAACTCTATCACGTTAGGAACGGTAGGTTCCTGGCGCTGGTCCGTCATCAGTGCACCCGTTGCCGATAATGAAGCGCGGTGCACACCCTTGCCATTGTCAAGCAGTGTGCGTTTGCCTGTTGCAATGCTCACTGCCCAGATGTTGCGCTGCAGCGGATTCAGTTCGTTTGATGCGATAATAACAGTCTTGTCCTTCTGGTTGAATCCCAGTACTTCCATTACTACCCACTCACCTTTTGTCAACTGTTTCAGCTGTTTGCCGCTCTTGTCCATCAGATACAGATGGTTATAACCATCCTTTTCGCTCTGCATCAGGAATTTCTGTGCGTCCCATGGCAGAAATACTATCGGGTTCTGTGGCTCTACGTATTTGGGCGATGTCTCGCGGTTCAACTCGGCAATCTTGGCGCCCGATGTGGCATCGTACGATACCAGAAGACAGTCGTTCTGCTTGCGGTTCAGCTCAAACATATAGACTGTCTTCGAGTCAGGGCTCCAGGCTATGTTCGTAAAGTATCTGTCGGTAGGGTCGCCTGCCTGCAGGTATACGGTCTTGCCGCTCTTCAGGTCAAACACACCTACTGTTACCTTATGACTGGTCATGCCGGCCATAGGATACTTGTCGGGTTCATAGGTTGCCGAACGTGAGAATACGTTCACCTGAGGATAGTCGGTTACCATACTCTGATCCATACGATAGAAAGCCAGACGCTGTCCGTCGGGACTCCAGAATGTACCCTTTCTGATGCCGAATTCATTGCGGTGTACGCTCTTGCCATATACTATCTCGCGGCTTCCGTCGGTGCTTAACTGGTGCTTCTTACCCTGACCGTCAACTACATACAGCTGATCGTTCTCTACCCATGCAGTTGCGCGTGATGTGGCATTCCAGTCGTAGGCCTGCTGACCTGCTATACTGTCCTGCCAAACTATCTTCTTGGCATTGAAGTCCAGCAGTATCACAGCCTTCATATTACCCAGCATCACCAGTGGCTGGTCAGGGTAGGGGAATGTGGCGTTCATCAGGTGGCGCACGTATGTCTCATCGTTGCTGCCGGCCCATGTATTCACCTCGTCGAGTGTGAACAATTTGGTCTTCTTGCCGGTCTTGGTGTCGATGGTGTAACATTCCTCCACGTCGGTCTGGACCAACTTCTCACCCCACCACGTCAGCCACATGTTCTGTGGTCGCAGGTTGGCGTAGTTGGTTCCGCCGAAGTTAAGGTCTTCAAGTGTGAAGAGTTTATTTTGCGCGCTCATTGTTGTAGCACTTAGCATCATGGTCATAACGACCAGTATCGATTTAATCTTCATCATCGTCAAATCTCTTTTTCTTGCCGAAGTCCTTGCCGAACTCTCTCTTGCCGCCGCGCTTAAAGTCCTTTCGGTCCTTGCCTTTGCCGCCGAATTCCTTCTTCCCGCCGAATTCCTTACGGTCTCTGCGCTCTTTGCGGTCCTTGCCGCTACGGTCAAAACTCTCATGTCCACCGCGGTTCTTGCCAATATCGTGCTTGTGGAAAGTAAAATTCAGTATGTCGGCCTCTTCGTTCTCTTCTTTTTCCTCCAGGCGCTTCTTGAACTCACGCTCTTTCTTAAAGCGGTGCTTCTCGGCCATCAGGCGCTTCTCCTCTTCGGTCTTTACTATGCCACCCTCCGAGCGGAAGTCCTTCAATTTACCGTCAAACATCTGGTACTTGCGGAACTCACACTCCAGTGATCCGTTATACAGAGGTATCTTGATGCTTGGCTTCAGACCTATCTGGTCGAAGCACTCCTCGCGATAACTCAGTATCCAGGCGTCATTACCCTTAAACTGGTGCTTCAGTCGCTCACCTATCATCTTGTATGTACCCAGCAGGTCGGGCGTTGAGATACGCTCACCATAAGGTGGGTTAGATATGATGATGCTCTTGTTGGCGGGTTGTGTGAAGTTCTTGAAGTCCTGTTGCTCCACGGTGATGATATCCGACAGACCAGCTGCCTTTACGTTCATGCGGGCTGTGTTCACAGCCTTCATGTCAATGTCGTAGCCGTAGATCTTATGCTTAAACTTGCGCTCCTGACTCTCATCGTTGTATATCTCATCAAATAGGTCGGCATCAAAGTCGGGCCACTTCTCAAAGGCAAACTCCTTGCGGAACAGGCCTGGTGCCATGTTCTTTGCTATCAGAGCAGCCTCGATAAGCAGAGTGCCGCTACCACACATCGGGTCGATAAAGTCGGTATCGGCCTGCCATCCACTCAGCAGGATCATACCTGCTGCCAGTACCTCGTTCAGTGGTGCCTCTACACTCTCCTGACGATATCCGCGGCGATGCAGACTTTCACCGCTCGAGTCCAGACTCAGCGTGCACTTGTCTTCGGCAATATGCATGTTAAGTCGTATGTCGGGGTTTGCCACCGATATGTTCGGTCGCTTGCCAGTCTTCTCGCGGAACTGGTCCACGATGGCATCCTTAACCTTGTAAGATACAAATTTTGAGTGACGGAATTCGTCAGAGAACACTACAGAGTCAACAGTGAACGTCTTGTCGGTTCCCAGATACTCAGTCCAGTCAATCTTCTTGATTTCCTCATAAACATCGTCAGCGCTTTTCGCTTTGAAATGGCGTATAGGCTTCAGAATTCTGATAGCCGTGTGCAACTGAAAGTTTGCACGATACATCATTTCCTTATCACCCGTAAACGAAACCATTCGTCTACCGATTACCACATCATTAGCCCCCATTTGGGTCAGCTCTTTCGCCAGTACAGGTTCCAGTCCCATAAACGTTTTGGCGATCAATTCGTACTTTTGTTCCATTACATTAATGTTTACAGGCTGCAAAGTTAACTCAATTTCGGCTAAAAATACGCTTTTTTACTGTTAATCTAACAAAAAAACTTTGTTTTTATTAAAAAACACACAAAAAATGCCGTATTTCCAAATAATTTAGTTACTTTTGCCCTCGTCAATTCTTTAAACCAATGTATTATAGTATACTACTATATACCCAAGGTGAGAACGTGTATCTCATTCCGGCGCTGTGGGCTATCGGCGTCGCACTCTTCCTTTTTATGTTCATTTCCATTTTTGTTCAGCGCCGTGCTGGTGTTCGCCTCAAGAATGAACTCGAGGAACTGGAGAAGGTTAAGCAGAATAATGTAGAGTACGAGTTTGTGCTCAAGGCCATGCGTCTTTGTACCTGGCATATCGACTGTCATAACCGTACCATAGGTGTTGATGCCGATTTTCGTGATGACAGGGGCGACCTTGTCTCCATCCCCGAGGTCCCTATCGAGCAGTTGTTCAGTCTTATCGACAAGAGCGATGCCCAGCGTGTTCGTATTTCCCTTGAAAGTATATGTAGTGGCGAGTCATTCTCATATCACGAGACCTATCGTGTGCTCGCAGGCAAGTCGGGTCTTACTTATTGGGAAGAGAGCTTTGGTACCATATCATCCCGCGATGAGGATGGTAATCCGGCCCGAGTAGTAGGCACATCTAGACGTATTGATGCCCAGAAGGAGATGGAGGCTTTGCTTATTGCTGCACGTAATAAGGCGGAGGAGAGCGACCGACTTAAGACGGCCTTCCTTGCCAACATGGGTCATGAGATCCGAACCCCGCTTAATGCTATTGTGGGTTTTGCCGATCTGTTGCCTGTTGTCGAGAGCGAGGAAGACCGCAACCAGCTTATTTCCGAAATACAGAAGAACAATTACAAGTTGCTTAATATTATCGATGGATTGGTAAGCATGTCTAAGGTTGAGGCCGAGGCCAAGAGTCTTGTTAAACAGCAGATTGACCTTGTGCCTGTACTTCAGCAGATTGTCGATTCCTTCTCGGGAATGGTCGATTCTCAGTCTGTTATCCTTGCAGCCCAGTTCCCCATCACCGAGCTTATGGTAACCACCGATATTGACAAGGTAAAGGAAATTGTTACAAATCTTGTCCAGAATGCCGTTAAGTTCACAGCCCAGGGTTCTATCACCGTTGGCTTCGATCTGCCTCATGGCGATAAGATTAGGCTGTGGGTTCTTGATACCGGTAAGGGTATTGCCGAGGCCGATCAGCAGCGCATCTTCGAGCGATTTGTTAAGGTTGACGAGTTTATTCCAGGTACCGGTCTTGGATTGTCGGTAGCCAAGAGTCATGCAGAGAGTCTTGGTGGTTCTATCGGTGTCGACTCTATCCTTGGCGAAGGTTCACGCTTCTGGGTAGAATTGCCATTGAGATAGTTTTTTTGATTGTTATGCAACTTTTTCCTATCCTGTCACGTCAAACGGATAGAAAATGTTTAATCTTTAAAGTTTTTGAATTTAATGAAAAAGATAGCTTTATTTGTATTCGCTTTAGTTCTTGCCTCATGCAGTTGTAGTCATAGTGTGCGCGATATGGGCGTAAAACTCAGTGGTGAGAAGGCTTCTGAGTATCGCAACCTTCGTGGTTTCGAAAAGATCGAGGTTAATGGTTCGCCAACGGTGTATTACGATCAGGCCGATTCGTTCTCGGTATTGGTCAAGGGCCCCAAGGAACTTGTCGAGAATATTATAACCGAAGTTGATGGTCGCACCCTTTCCATTCGCAATCGCGGCAAGATAGGTGTGTTTAATGTCAGCTTTGGCGGTGGCGGTGATCTTGCAATCTATGTATGTGGTCCTGATCTTACAGGTGTTTCCCTTCGTGGCTCGGGCGATTTCCTTAGCCGCTATCCCGTTGATACCGATGTAATCGACATCCAGCTCAAGGGTTCTGGCAATATCGAGTTTAATAGCATCATCTGCGATCGCTGCAATGCCGAGGTTATAGGCTCTGGCGATCTGGACATCAAGCAGCTCGATGCGCAGTATACCGATGCCTCGCTAACAGGTTCGGGCGATATAGATATTCGTCAGAAGAATGTTATTGCCACCCGTTTGGCGGTCCGTGGCTCTGGCGATATCGATGTGAATTTCCTTGAGGGCTGTCGTTCTGTCAACGCAGAATTGTCTGGTTCAGGCGATATCACCCTTAAAGGCGAGGTAACAAACTTGAACAAAAACAAGCGTGGTTCGGGTGATATCAACACCGGTAGCCTGCGGATTAGGTAAATAAAACCTAAATATATAGCCAAAGTTTTCCAATTTCACTAAAAATGTGTACCTTTGCAGCGCATTTCGAGAGAAGTGCGCTTTGGGGAAATTAAGTTAGATTGGAAAAATGAAATATGCAATTATAGCAGCTGGCGAGGGATCGCGATTGGTACAGGAGGGTGTAGCTGCTCCTAAACCCTTGGTAAAGGTGGGTGGAGAGCATCTTATTGACCGACTGATACGAATATTCATGGACTGCGGAGCCAGCGAGATATGTGTGATATGTAATGAGCAGATGACGGTAGTGGCCGAGCATCTGCAGGAGTTACAGGCCTCGGGACGTGTGCCCCTGAAATATGTAGTGAAGAGCACTCCTAGTTCCATGCATAGTGCTTGGGAACTCAGTCAGTGGCTTAAGGACGAACCGTTTGTACTTACTACCGTCGACACAATATTCCGTGAAAAGGAGTTTAAAACGTATGTCAAGACGTTTGAGATGACTGCCGAACACGGGGATGTCGACGGACTGATGGGAGTTACAGACTATATTGACGATGAGAAACCATTGTATGTTGATGTAGATGATTCACGCACTATCACAGCTTTCCTTGATAGCTGCGAGAATCCTAATTACATCAGCGGCGGTATCTATGGACTAACTCCTAAAGCCATTCCAGTATTGCAGCGATGCATAGAGCGAGGCGAGAGCAGGATGCGCAATTTCCAGCGTGCGTTGGTAAGCGAGGGGTTACTCCTAAAGGCTTATTCATTCAGCAAGGTTTTGGATATTGATCACGCAAGCGACATTCAAAAAGCGGAGGACTTTTTGAAAATGTAACAATTGAAGAATGTAATAAAGTAAAAATTGAAATTGGAGATTTTTAGAATTGAAGATTTTATTAATACTGCGTGCGGAGAGGTTCTCGCCAAATTCTGTGGCTAAGGACAGGGCGATACTGGAGACGGTAGGCGCACGCCTCATTGCTGCAGGTCATGAGGTAGAGATGGTAAGCGAGGAACAGTCATTCTGCGCTGATGGATATGACTGCATTTACACCATGGGCAGGTTGCCTGAAACCTTGGCCAGACTGCAAGGGCATAACGCGATAAACTCTTCTGAGGGAATTGCCAATTGTGCCAGATGCCGGTTGGAGGAGATAATGCAGCAGACAGGCACACCGATGGCCCCGCACGAGGGTGACTACGGCTACTGGATAAAACGTGGTGATGCAGCTGCGCAGAGCAAAGGCGATGTGCAGTTTGCTGCTACTAAGTCCGAGCTTGAACAAAAGAGGGCAGAGTTTGCCCAGCGTGGCATCAGCAAATATACGATAAGTGCCCACGTGCCAGGCGACCTGATAAAGTTTTATGGCGTGGCAGGCACAGGGTTCTTCCGTTATTACTATCCCACCGACGATGGCGAATCAAAGTTCGGTGATGAGCAGCGTAATGGTGCTGCGCGCCACTATCCTTTCGATGCAGCAGAACTGCAGCATAGTGTCAACACTCTTGCTGAGGCTGTAGGTGTAAAGGTGTATGGCGGCGACTGTATAGTCGATGCGGAAGGTTACTACTATGTGATAGATTTCAATGACTGGCCCAGCTTTTCGCGCTGCCGCGAAGAAGCCGCCACAGCGATAGCATCGTTAAACATTCTTGGCGATGCCAAGCGGCAGAGCCGAGCGAAACATTAAAGATTAAACATTAAATATTATAATGGCAACATTTAAGGAATTATTAAGATTATCATTTAAGTCAGAAGATACAGAAGAGTGGTTGGATGTGCATTTCACCCGTCCCATCGGACTGGTGTTTGCATTATTGTGGAACAAAATGGATATCCACCCCAACGTTATTACAATTGTTTCTATATTCTTGGGTGTGGGAGCAGGATGGATGTTCCACTATACCGACCTGATGCATAATGTCTGCGGCGTATTGTTGTTGATGTTTGCCAACTTCTGCGATTCTACCGATGGTCAGATGGCACGTATCACAGGTAAGAAAACCCTGATAGGACGTATGCTTGACGGATTCTCGGGCGATTTGTGGTTTACTGCTATCTACCTGGGCATTGTAGCCCGTCTGTGGCACCAGAATATCCCGGGTACCGATATCCAGTGGGGCATCTGGGGCTTTGTGCTCTGTGCTGTTGCTGGTATAATGCTGCACTCAAAACAGAGTTCACTGGCCGACTATTATCGTCAGATACACCTGTTCTTCCTGCTTGGCAAGGATGGTAGCGAGCTCGACAACTACAAGCAGCAGCGTGCCACCTACGAGAATCTGCCCAAGAGTCAGTTCCTCGCGCGCGTGTTCTATTATAATTATGCCAACTATTGTAAGAGTCAGGAACAGCGCACCCCTGAATTCCAGAAATTCTTTGCACGTTGGAAGCAGAATCCATCTGAGGAGATACGCGAAAAACTGCTTGCTGGCAGTCGCCCGTTGATGAAGTACACCAACCTGTTGACATTCAACACCCGTGCCATCACCATCTATGTCACTTGTCTGTTAGATTGTCCTTGGGTTTACCCTCTGGTCGAGATCACAGTTTTCCAGGCTATGTATATGTACATGCACCGCACCCATGAGGCTCTGTGCGCAAAATTGTGAGAAAATGATTAAAGGATTAATTTTCGACTACGGAGGTACACTCGACACTGGTGGACAGCACTGGGGCAAGGTGATATGGCATGCATATGAGCGCCAACAGGTGCCTGTGAGCGAGGAGCAGTTCCGCGAGGCTTATGTACATGCTGAGCGCACACTGGGCAAGAATCCTATTATCAAGCCTGACTTCACCTTTAAGCGTACGCTCGAGGAGAAGATACGCATAGAACTGGAATTCCTTGGTCTGTCGGAGTATCAGCAGGCTGTGGTCAGCGATCTCTATGCCATCACCTGCGAGGAGACAGCTCGCAGCCGTGAGGTACTGCTCCAGCTTAAGCAGAGTTACCCCATGGTTCTGGTAAGCAATTTCTACGGGAATATCGCTACTGTTCTCAAGGAGTTCAGCCTCGATGGCATATTCGATACCATCATCGAGAGTGCAGTGGTAGGCGTTCGTAAACCCGATCCCAGGATATTCATACTTGGTGTAGAGGCACTGGGCCTTAACCCCGACGAAGTAGTCGTGGTGGGCGACAGTATGGATAAGGATATCATCCCAGCCGGCAAGGCCGGCTGCCATACTGTTTGGTTTAAGGGCGAGGGATGGACCGACGATCCCGTTGACGAGAGCGCTGCGGATTATGTTATAACGGCACTCAATCAGATTATAGACTTAATATATTAGAGATGAACAGAAGGATAACATTATTATTTAGTTTGATGCTGATGACCCTGAGCGTATGGGCACAGCATATTATTACCGGTCAGATAGTCGATGCCAAGACCGGTGAGCCTATTCCTTTTGCCAGTGCCCAGTATATGGGCCACGGAGTAGGAGTGGCATCAGATATCGACGGAAACTTTACTATTGCCCGCCATAATGGTTGGGCGCTCACCTTTACTTCGGTAGGATATGTGTCACACACAGTGCAGATTAATTCAGGCATCAAGAGCACTATTAAGATTGCCTTGAAGACCGATACCAAGATGCTTAAGGAGGTGACCGTAAAGACCAAGCGCGGCAGATATAGTCGTAAGAACAACCCAGCGGTCGAGATGATGAAGAAGGTGATAGCAGCCAAGAAACAGACCGATCTGGATAATCGCGACTTCTATCAGTACAACAAGTACCAGAAGATCACTCTGGCGCTTAATGACTTTAAGCCCGAGATACTCGATTCGCCCAAGTACAAGAAGAAGCAGTGGCTTGTCGACCAGATAGAGGCTTGTCCTTATAACAACAAACTTATACTGCCCGTCAGTGTCGATGAGACTGTCTCGCAGAAGATATACCGTAAGAAGCCGCACGATGAGAAGACTATCATCAAGGGTATCAACACCCAGGGTATCAACGACCTGTTCCAGACGGGTGATATCCTGAATACGGTGATGAAGGAGGTGTTTACCGATGTCAACATCTACGATGATCAGATACGTATGCTTCAGTATCCCTTTATATCGCCTATCGGCAAAGATGCCATCGGGTTCTACCGCTATTATATCGAGGATACCCTGATGGTCGACAAGGACCTGTGCTACCATCTGCACTTCCTGCCCAACAACCAGCAGGACTTTGGCTTCCGTGGCGACCTGTATATCCTGGCCGACAGCAGTTGGCAGGTCAAGCGCTGCGAGATGACCATCCCCAAGAAGAGCGATGTAAACTGGGTCGAGAATATGCAGGTCATACAGGAGTTCACGCAGTTGCCCGATGGCAGTTGGGTGCTCAGTGTCGACGATATGTTCACCGAGATTAAGGTGGCCAGCTTCCTGCAGAAACTGGCAGTGATACGCAACACGCGTATCAACGACTACGCCTTCGACGAACTGCCCAAACAGCTGTTCAAGGGCACAAAGAAAGAGGTTAAGGATGTCAATGCGATGATGCGCAGCGATGAGTTCTGGAACCAGTACCGCCAGGTAGAACTCACCAGGGGCGAGAGCTCGATGGGCGACTTTGTAAGCAATCTGCAGAATATCAAGGGCTTCAAGTACATCATCTTCGGACTGAAGGCATTGGTCGAGAACTTTGTCGAGACAGGCACCAAGAACCATCCCAGCAAGGTGGATATCGGCCCTATCAACACTATGCTTACCAAGAATATCATCGACGGTATCCGTACCCGTATCTCTGCCCAGACCACTGCTAATCTCGATTCCAACTTCTTTGTGCGCGGCTATGTTGCCCGTGGCTGGGGCTCTAACAAGTGGTACTACAAGGGCGATCTGATATGGTCGTTCAACAAGAAGGAATACCTGCCTCGCGAGTTTCCGCAGCGCACACTCACCTTCTCGTCTACCTACGATGTCATGTCGCCATCCGATAAGTTCATGCGTACCGACAAGGATAACGTGTTCACCGCATTCAAGTGGAGCAAGGTCGACAGGATGATGTTCTATAACCGTCAGACTCTCACCTTCGAGCGCGAGGAGGACTGGGGCTTCCGCACCACCCTCCAGCTTAAGACCGAGGAGAACGAGGCCTGCGGCAACCTGTTCTTCATCCCATTGTCAGAGGATGGTGACCGTAGTAAGTGGACCAACTGGAGCAATCCTGTGCCCACATCCGAGGGAAACAGCGTTCCTAGTCAGAAGATCCGTACTACTGAGCTCCGTGCCGAGTTGCGCTTTGCTCCTGGCGAGACCTTCATCAACACCAAGCAGCGCCGATTGCCTATCAATCTCGATGCCCCGGTGTTCACTGTCAGTCATACCCTTGGCGTCAGGGGCGTTCTTGGCGGAGAGTATAGCTATAACTATACCGAGGCCTCTATCTACAAGCGCTTCTGGCTCAAGTCGTGGGGTAAGATGGACTTCAAGGTTAAGGGCGGAATAGAGTGGGAGAAGGTTCCCTTCCCATTGCTCATCATGCCCGAGACCAACCTCTCGTATATCGTACAGGACTACACCTTCGAGGCCATTAACAACATGGAGTTCCCCACCGACCGTTTTCTGTCTGGTCAGCTCTACTGGGATATGAACGGAAAGATTCTCAACCGCATACCGCTTATCCGCAAACTCAAGTGGCGCGAGTGGATAGGCTTCCGCATCCTGTGGGGCGAACTGTCCGAGAAGAACAACCCCTATCTCGACAAGAACGCCAACAATCCTCTGCTCATGTATTTCCCTGAGGGCAGCTATGTCATCGATCCTAAGCGTCCTTACATGGAGTTGAGCATCGGAGTGCATAACATCTTTAAGATCGTACACGTAGAGTACGTGCGCCGATTAAACTATAACGACTTGCCTACTGCACATAAGGATGGCATCCGATTTAAGGTTCGCGCCACGTTCTGAAAAAATAAAGTAAGGCTGTCATCACGACAGCCTTACTTCACAACTTTAACTAACTTATTATCAACTATTCATTACTCGTTTCTGATTTTTCTGGTGCAAAGGTACGAAGAAAAATGCTCGAAATC
>JAEEGK010005834.1_pt1 | contig 29768 bp, 39 predicted proteins | sample 8958771 | NCBI WGS metagenome assembly JAEEGK01 (sample SAMN16246547, study PRJNA631951) | gut metagenome | biome: gut microbiome; feature: rumen; material: SC-attached | host: Bos | place: Iran: Karaj | collected 2018-10 | reverse complement strand
CCTCGAACCCGGGCAGCCGCCCTCATGGTGTTCATGCATCATTTCGTTCAATAATCCAACGAACTACCCAATATTCCAACGATTTGCCCTACAAACCAACGAACCTCTCAATATTCCAACGAACTTACCCATAAAACCAACGAACCCAAGGAATAATCCAACGAACCCAGTTCTTGCCAGTAGCGCCGAAAAACCGCATAAACACAAAAAAGGCCGGTCCCGGGAGCATCCGAGATCGGCCTTAAATCGTGAAAAAGCCCAGAAATACTGGAGTTTTTGGCAAAAAGAAAAGTACCCTGATTCTATTAAAATCAGAGTACTTTTATGGCTTAGTACTCATATTTTGATAGAAAAATGCACCCAAGGAAAAAGCTCGGGTGCATTTTTGGTTTTTCAGGGTGCATTTTCCCGAGAGTCGGGTGCATTTCTGAATAACAGGGTGCATTTTGGGAAAGCAGGGTGCATTTCCCGTTGCCGTGGTTTGCTATGGCCCTTCTACAACAGCCATACACTCGTGCTAAGGAAGACCATCTCCAAATGGGAAAACGGCAAGTGTATGCCGGATTACAGCGTGATCGAGGCGCTCTGTCAGGCGCTGTCCATAACGCTTCCCGAGCTGATGGACGGCGAGGATGCGGCAGAGGACAGCGTGCGGGTCTATGACGACACGCAGATGCTCGATCTGCTGCGGCGCACGCAGGAGCTGGAAAAGCAGAAGGGCGTGCTCTACGGCCTGATACTGATCGTGCTTGGAATCGCCTGCAGCGCGCTTTCCGCGACCACCGGCGGCTCCGAGGTGCAGGACTTCGTATCCGGGCTCCTGATGGGGCTATCCATTGTGGAAATGCTGGCAGGCATTGCAGTCATCGGTAAAAAGCTCCTCCGGGGATAACGCGCCGTTAGTCGCCGGTTTGCTTGAAAAGATAACGACGGGCTGATATAATAAAATCAATCCGGTATATTGAAAGTGTTTCACACACAAAGAGCATGGAAGGATGATTTCGATGTATCTGTCAGGCCATTTCCGCTCCATTGCCCGCAAGGCGCTCCGCGGCTTCTGGACGCTGACGATCGGCGTAACGCTGCTGGCCGCGCTGCTGGGCAGCGGGGTAGTTCGCATCCGGCAGTGCCTCCGGAGGGCGCATAACCCACAGTTATCAGGATCCCGGCGAATACTACAGCGTCTATATTGAGGAACCAGGCTTCAGCATGTCGCGCACCTTTCTGAATACGCCGGCAATTACCCGCGCGCTGACCATAATTGTGCCGGTCATCACAGTGCTGGCGGTAATTCAGCTGCTGATCGGCGGCGCAATCGAGCTGGGACTGAAGCGCTACAACCTCGACCTGCTCACGCATGAAAACCCGCCCGCCTTCGCCACGCTGTTTTCCCGCTTCAGTATTTGGGGACGGGCGTTTGGCCTGCGTTTCATGACCACGCTGCTGACCTTTCTATGGTCGCTTTTGTTCATTGTTCCGGGTATTATCGCAAGCTATCGCTATGCGCTTGCGCCCTATCTAATGGCTGAGAACCCGGATATGGACGTGATGGAGGCCATTGCCCGCTCCAAGGAGCTGATGGACGGCAACAAGGGGCGGCTGTTCTGCCTGCAGCTGAGCTTCATTGGCTGGAGCCTGCTGTGCGTGCTGACGCTGGGCATTGGGTATCTTTGGCTCGCACCCTATCAGAACGCCGCCGAGGCCGCTTTTTATCTTGAGGTAACCGGTCGCACGGACGCGATGCCCCGGCCTGATCTGACCGCAGACGCGGAATAAACTGTAAAGGACGAAAAATATGAAGGAAAATCGAAAGCTGCTCAAGGAAGTGCTTCGGGATGTTCAGAAGGATATGACGGACGAAGAGGTGCTAGCGCTGCTGGCGGACAGCCGCGTATCCGTCAATCCGGCTGAGGAAAAGGCAAAGTACACCCTCGGCCAGCGGGCGGCAGACGCGATCGCCAAGTTTGCCGGCAGCTGGGCGTTCATCTTCTCGTTCACCGGCGGGCTGGTGCTGTGGATGGTCATCAACACGGTGCTGGCAACCCGCGCTTTTGATCCGTATCCGTTCATCTTGCTGAACCTTGTGCTGTCCTGCATCGCGGCTATTCAGGCGCCGCTGATCATGATGAGCCAGAATCGACAGGAGGAAAAGGATCGCCGCCGCGCCGAGAACGACTACAAGGTCAACCTGAAAACCGAGATCATGATCGAGGATCTCTACGACAAGGTCAACGCCATTCTGGCCAAGCAGTCGGCGCTGGAAAAGCGGCTGAATCAGCAGAATAGTGAAGCAGCCTCAGGCGCTGCATCGAACGAACCGAAAAAAAGCTGAAGCATTTCTATGCTGAGCTCTCAGTTTGCAGTATCTTCGTTTTACCTGACTTCATTTCAGAGGAGTGTCATGTCGCGTCCGATTTTTCATGAACTCCAGATAGAGGCTGTACAGCACGGCGCAGACAGGGACGCTGAAAAGCATTCCAAGAATGCCGAACACCTCGCCGTCCTCCCGCCAGCCCACAACGTGCCGTCCGGAGGACGCGCCGATATCGATTGCAAGGAAGTATTTCATTCATTCAATTCTGGGGAAAAATGCAGCGACAGGATATCCAAGTTGCCCTCCGTTACCGTCAGACAAAGCGCGGCATGGGGATGGCCTTGAGGAATCGTCAGCGATGCAGCCGCCCATTTTTCAGAACGGAAGGCTACGCTTCCAAAGTTTCTGTCGTTGATTTTAATATGATCCGCCCATTGCCTCTCGTGGTCACACGCAGTACGGTATTGCCCTAATAAAAATTACAATCCAGATGTAAATCAGGTCCATGTTGTTTTGTTTGATTCTGCATCCACATATTCAGGAATGGGAGCCGAAAGCAGGAGTGGCAACAGTAATGTGCAGAAAAACAAAGAGGTCAATGCTGACAATAAATATGGGATTGATGTGATTCTAATGAATCACATCATGCCAAATATTCAAAATGTAATCGATCTTTTAGGAGGTGATTAAAAATGAAATTTCGTATCATTTCAGCATGTATGATAGCGTCATTATTCTTAACTTTCTTTGCATCCTCACGTTCGGAAAACGATTTACCTCAAGCCGAACTTCTATCTTATGATTATTCTTATAACACTAACTTTGGTATCGGATATCAAACAAATACCGAATTAGAACGATCCGATATCAAAAATAATCAGTGGAATGATGAAGACAAAAGGATCAAGCTATGGTTAAGAATTCATATATTGACTCCCCAAAATGGTGAATGGAATCATCCGCAGCAGTATTGCCAGGCAATCAATGTAACCAATGTAAAGGTTAGCAGTACCTGCCTCCAAGACATCCATTATCGTCCTGAACTTCTACCTTCTTCCAACGCGCTTCCTCTCAACTGCTCTCCTACAACAAATTCTCTTTCATTTCAAACATCCCCTCTGAAATAGAAAGCGCCCCGCGGATGGCAGGGCGCTGTGGTGGTTATTTTATCCTTCGATCTGGATCGTTTTATGCTCCGGAAGCGCCACCGGCTTCTCTTTCGGGAAGTCAAGCGTCAGGACGCCGTCCTCAAACTTGGCCTTGACGTCTTCTTCATTGACATTCTCGCCGATGTAGAAGCTTCTGGTCATGGAACCCGAATAACGCTCCTGGTGGACGATCTTGCCCTTCTTGTCCTTGCCCTCTTCTTCAAGGCCTTTGGACGCGGTGATCGTCAGGTAGCCGTTCTGCAACTGCAGATCGATCTGATCTTTCTTGAAGCCCGGCAGGTCCACTTTCAGCTCATAGCCTTCGTCGTGTTCCTTCAGATCCGTCCTCATCACCCGTGCTGCATGCTTGCCATACAGCTTGTGATCCACATCGGATTCGAAGCCCCTGAACGGGAAGTCAAACCAGTCATCAAACAAACTCTCTCCAAAAATACTCGGTAACATAAGTCATGCCTCCTTTTGCAATCACTATGTTTGTTACCTGAGCAAGGGGATGGAGGTCATCCATTCGATCTCTGTTCCTTTGTTCGATTATCATTATAGCACCGCTTTTAGCACTGTCAAGAGGAGAGTGCTAAAAGTGTGTGAACAATCATTACATATTTTGTTAACTCGTATTCTTTTCGCACAATTATAGCTTTGGCAGAAGGTCTCTGCGCTTTTGCAGCACAGCTTGTTTCTCTTCTACTTCGTGCTTAAGTGCTTTCATTTCGTCGCTTGCGGTGTCCTCCTGGTACAGCAGATCAATCAGCGCCTCCTGCTTTTCGATGATTGTGTTTTTGACCATAGCGGTGGGTTCAAGATTCACTTCGACCTCGTGCTTTACTTCGGCTACGCGTAGCTCAGCCTCCAGGCGAAGCCGCTCGGTCTCAGCTTTGATTGCTTCCACACGTGCGGCAATACGTTCTGTCCGGTAAAGGACCTCCGGATAAGCTTCCGCAAAACGGCGATGGAAGAAGGAGCGATCGTTCAGTAACAGACGAATCTCTTTGTTAATCGCCTCTGTGTCGTCCGCCTCGCTGTTCTCGACGCCGGTCTTAACCAGCTTCAGAACGAAGTGGGACATCACATAGTCCGCCGTAAAGATGCTAGACAAAATAATAGCCAAGGTCTCCCGCAGAATGAAGCTCAAGTGTCCAGAAAGACGCAGCAGCAGAGGATTGATCATTTCTACGATCAAGACTCCGCCCAGGCCAAAGAGGATCAAATTCCCTATCCATACACGGCCGTGCAGATTCATGGGCTTTTGACTGTAATCCCACCAGCGGGCATGGAATCGTTTCTCAAGAACAAAGCTCGTCATATACTCAACGACGCCGCATAAAATAAACGAAACCATGAATGTTGTACCGACAGAGGATTCCAATGGTGAAAGCCCTTTGACCGCGATTGTGATCAGGGCCGCACCTGAGCCATAAATCGGCAACCACGGTCCTGTAAGGAAACCGCGGTTGATGAACCGATGGAACTGGAAATACTTCAGAGTGACTTCAATACACCAACCGAGAAAAGCGTATGCGAAAAACAGCAATATGAGATTGATAAGGCTTTCTGCCGTCATTATCTGAACTCCTTTGTATGGACATCAATGTAATGCATATGCATGAATTCATCATCGTTTTCTTTTGCTGCGAAAATCGGCAAAATAGTTAGAGATCAAAGTGAGCGCGAACTTTTGCACTTCTTTGTCCTGTCTTAGAGATTGAGCGATCTCCAAAGCGTGGCGAAGTTTGATCTCTGTCAAATCTGTAAGAGTAAAAGCTCCGGTAGATGTCATGATCTGAAAGAAGTCCTCGATGAAGGTCTCCCGCTCCTCCAGACTCATTCCTGCAAGCGTCTCGTTCATGGCTTTTTTAAACATTGCACTGCTTGAACTCAGTTCTTCCGAGCGCACAAAGCCAGTGCCGAGTACTTCCCATGTAAAGCCATCATGTGCTCTGGCGCCAAAGCAAGTACTTGTGACTATTTCAGGATCTTTGCCCGTTGAGAGCAACAAACCGACAATAGAGTTCTGCGGGATCAGAGAATGAAGTTTCGGTAAAAGCCTGCGATATCCTTCCTGATTTAAAAAGTCTTCCCGAAAACCGGGTCCGTCAAAACTGTAAACGCTGATGATCCGATCCTGGAGATCCTGCGGGAGCATCGAAGAAGCATAAACGGCAAGATTCCCACCTTTGGAGTGCCCACACACGATAAAGCTGCCATCATAAGCATCCATTGCCCAGCGAAGATAACGCAGGGCGTCTTCCTGCGCTGGGATCGTATCGATGATGGACATGCGGAAGTTTTCTTTCCAGGCAAAGATATTGTCATCAGTACCACGGAATGTAATAAATCGAGTGCCGTCAGGAATCTGGACCGTCAGTGCCGAAAACTGTTCCGCATTGTCAATATTATCAACCCTTCTGTAGCCAGAAAGCATCAGAGAACGAAAGCGAGGAACTGATGGCAGCCGATAAAAACTATCGAGAACTAACGGAGATGTCGCGATTCCAAGAGAGACACTGTCGTTTCCGACATGTGCACGATAAGCTTCAACGACCTCAACCAGATCTGCTTCCTGTTCATCCTCAGGAACTATGCCTGTCAGATCCGGACACCCGATTTTGGAGATGAGGTAGTAATCCGCTTCATTGGCAGGGCTGTTCATAAAACTCAGATCTCCGCGCCAGTCCAAATAATCAAAGAGATCAGCCATGAAAAATCTTCCTTTCTTCAGCTACTCCTTAATTCCAAGCGCAGCAAAAACGGAATCGACCACTGCATGTCCCGTGCGTTCCATCGCTTCGTACGTGCTTCCCGCAACGTGCATGCCCGCGAGGAAGTTATCCAATCCGAACAGTGGGTTATCCACGGACGGCGGCTGTTCCTCGAAGACGTCCAGTCCTGCCGCGGAAATCCGCCCCTCCGTCAGCGCCTCATACAGCGCGCTCTCGTCGACCAGACCCCCACGTGCTGTGTTGACTAGGATCAGCCTGGTATTGGCATGCTGAAGGACTTCCGTATCGATCATATGCCATGTATCATCCGTCAGAAGGCAGTGCAGACTCACGTAGTCACAGGATTGGAACAGCTCTTTTAGGTCTGTGACGGGCTGAAACCCAAGCACGCTTATCTCCTCGGGTGTACGGTGCGGATTATAGCAGAACACTTCCATGCGAAAGCCGTCTCTTGCGATCTGTGCGACCTCGTGCGCAATATGCCCGCTTCCAATCAGCCCGAGCTTTTTCCCGCTCATCTCGATGCCGACTGTCTCGGGCATCCCGAATCTGGGCAGCTGACCAGCATGGGTTTTCTTATCGATGTAATTGACCTTGCGGGACAGATCCAGCATCATGGCAACGGCAAATTCCGCCACGGAACGGGCGTTGCTGCCCGGCGTGTTTTTCACGGAGATCCCCGCCTCTTTCGCCGCCTCCACGTCGATCCGGTCAAGACCCACACCGTGCTGCTGAATGAGCTTGCAGCGTGTTGCTTTTCTGATCACATCACCATGACAGTACTGCTGGCGGACGATGATGGCATCCAGTTCCTCCGGATGGTCAAAGTTGTCCACAAGCTCCACGTATCGCTTCAGCCGTTCGACAGCCGATGGTGCGATCGGGTCATTCAGATAGACTTTCATTTGCTTCTGTCTCCTTTTTGGAGGGCATTTTACGTCTCGATATTGTCCAATCAAAGGATATTCTGGTTCAAGCCGAGAAAAAGATTCCGGACGGCAGTATTATACCATGGAGCAGGGATAGAATTCAGCCGAAAAGAGTGAAGAAAACATTGATACACTCGTTTCTTGGATATCTTTCTCCAGCGCAGTTTGAGGCCAAATATGGCGGCAAAAAATGATAATGACCGGTCGATATAAGGTGACCGGTCATATTTTTTCTTCTTCAGTTTTTAACAGTTTTGCTTTTGCACCGTAAAACGGGCAAGTCGAACAAGCCCGGAATATAAGGGAAAAATGAACAGTGCGGGAACCGATTTTGATATTTTTGTTCGAAATCGGTTCCCGCACTATTATGTCGCAACCGTCAAACCAAATAGATTTTCACTCATAGCTTCTCCATTCCGCAGGGATAGGCGCTCCGCGCTGTCTGCTGCTCTTGTGTTACGACCTGATAAAAACTGTATCCGCCGGAGAGATGGGAACAAGAGAAACCGTACTGCGTCAAAAGCCGGCAGGCCAGATAACTGCGAAGCCCTGTCTGGCAATTCACATAGACAGGCTTACCCCGGTCTAACTCGTCCAAATGCTCCCGCAGATCGTCCAGTGGAATATTGCGGAATCCATTCAAGTGCCCACGCCGATATTCGCCTTCAGTACGGACATCCAGCAGTGTCGCATTGCCATCGCAAGGCAAGTCCTCAACCTCATTCCAATGGAACTGCCGTACCTTCCCGCTCTCCAGATCCTCGATCATAAAACCGGCCATATTGACCGGATCCTTGGCAGAGGAATAGGGCGGCGCGTAGGCGAGGCCCAGCTCTGTCAGCTCCAGCGCCGTCATACCGGCGCGAATGGCCGTTGCCAGTACATCAATGCGCTTGTCCACACCGTCGCCGCCAACGATCTGCGCACCGAGCAGCCGCAGGCTTTCTTTTTCATACAGTACCTTCATTGCCATAGACCGTGCGCCGGGATAATAGGTAGCGTGGGATGCCGGGAACAATACGACTTTGTCGTAAGCGATCCCTGCTGTCTGCGCTGCCTTCTCATTGATCCCCGTAGAGGCCGCTGTCAAGCCAAACAGCTTCAGAACAGACGAGCCCTGAGAGCCGTGAAAGTGGCTGTTTCCGCCGCAGATGTTGTCGGCGGCAATGCGTCCCTGCTTGTTGGCAGGCCCCGCCAGCGAGATCAACGCTTTCTGCCCGGTCACGAAATGGGTGACCTCCACGGCATCGCCCACAGCATAGATGTCCGGCACGGAGGTTTCCATCCGCTCGTTGACAGCGATGCTGCCCCGGATGCCCAGTTCCAGCCCGGCCTCTTTGGCCAGATGGGTGTCCGGCGTGACGCCGATGGCCAGCAGCACCATATCCGAATGTAGCGGATCGCTTCCGTTCAATAGAGTCAGCACGGAATCTCCGTCCTGCTGGAATCCGGTGACGGTTTCACCCAACCGCAGAGCCACGCCGTGTCTGCGCATTTCCGCATGGACAAAGCTCGCCATGTCCGCATCCAACGGTGCTAATAGCTGCTTCGGACGCTGAACGATGGTAACCGAAACGCCCATCTCCACAAGGTTTTCCGCCATTTCCAGACCGATAAAGCCGCCGCCAGCCAAAACAGCGGTTTTCGGCTTCTGATCCTCTACAAAGTGCCTAATGCGGAGGGTGTCCTCCACGGTGCGCAGGGTAAAGACCCGCTCGCTGTCCACGCCGGAAAGCGCAGGAACCGTCGGCTTTGCCCCAGGTGCGAGGAGTAGTTTGTCATAGGTTTCCGTATAGATCTTCCCGCTGTCCAGGGTGCGGACGGTGACGGTTTTTTCTGCGGGATTGATCGCAGTTACTTCCTGCCGTACCCGCACATCAATGCGAAAGCGATCCCAGAAGCTCTCCGGAGTTTGCAGTGTCAGTTCTTCTTGCTCCTTGATCACACCACCCACATAATACGGCAGGCCGCAGTTGGCATAGGACACATAGCCGCTGCGCTCGATCATGATGATCTGCGCGTGTTCATTCAAACGGCGGATGCGGGCAGCGGCAGAAGCACCGCCCGCCACACCGCCTACAATCACAACTTTCATCTTGCGCCCTCCACCATTGCGGCAATTTCCGATTTCGGCCGATAGCCGACCGATTTGGCAACGGCCTTTCCATCCTTGAATACGACCAGCATCGGGATACTGGACACCTGAAAACGCATTGCCAGCTCCATCTGCTCGTCCACATTGACCTTGCCCACCTTGAGCGCACCGCTTTTTTCTTCGGCAAGCTCATGCAGTATGGGAGAGAGCATTTTGCACGGTCCGCACCAGTCCGCATAGAAATCCAGCAAAACGGGTTTGTCGGAACGCAGTACCTCGTTTTCAAAATTCGCAGCAGTAATTTTCAGTTCAGCCATGAGTAAGGCTCCTTTCTGTTATCTTTGTTTATTCTTTGTTTTTCAGCTTGCAAATACCCTGCGTCATGGTTCCCATCGGACAAAACGCACACCATGTGCGGGGCTTGTAGAGCACCATAACGATCAGACCCAGAAGCAGAGAGGTCAGCATGAGGCTATAAAAGCCGAAGCTGAACTGCGCCACCCAATCAGCGACTGTACCGGCTGTATAAGTCCAGCCCCAAGGCACACGGAATGTCCAGAACAGCTTAATGGCCTCCCGCAGGGACGCAGCACCAGCAGCGACCAGATAGGTCTGGAACACCATGTTGCCGAACATCGTCAGGAAAAAGAGCAAAAAGCCATAACGGAACCACTTGGAGGACATCCAGCGGGGCGTGGGCTTACAGCGGGAGCATTAAGGTCAGTCCCCAGCTTGCTGAACAGCTGTCCCCGTCCGCAGAGGTGGTTGCAAAAGAATTTGTTCCCGCCAAAGATGGCTAAGAACAGCGGCAGAAGAAAATCGATCATGCCCAGCCACGCGAACAGGATATTGAAAAAGCCCAGTGCAAAATAAATGATGGCATATACCCACAGGTAATCGTACCAATGCTTTGCTTTCATGCGTCAGCCCTCACTTTCACCTCAATGCAGCCGACGGGACAGAGCTTTGCGCACTTGCCGCAGCCTACGCAGTGTTTCGCCTCCACGGCGGCATAGCAGCCGTGGCGCACCTTGACGGCCCCTAATGGACAGGTATTTTCACACACGCCGCAGGCAACGCACCGCGTCTTATCTATGGCGGCCAGTTTCTTTGACAGCATAGCGTTCCTCCCTTAATCCTGCAAGGATTTGTAATAGAGCATACAGTGGCAGTAGCCCTCAAAATTGGGGTCGGCGATCTGATCCTTAAATTCCTGACACATACATCTGTTTTCCTCTGTGCGCTCCCTGCGGCAGGGGCAGTATCCGCCGGTGCGCTTGAGTCCTTCCCGGATGGTATTGACAATCTCCTGATCGGGATTGAGCTTGATTTTCATGTTCGCCACCTCTTTCTTGATTGTGGCTTTATCATACCGCAGGACAAATCATTTTTCTGTGACGAGGTTACGTTACGGCAAATTTTTATATAAGCGAGAAAGAGCCGTGAAGCGGGATCTTACATACTGCTTCACGGCTCTTTGTTTATAGGTTTTGTTGTGCTTCCTTACTCAGCCACAGAAAACTGGTCTTTGCCAGCTGAACATAAGGGGCATTCAAAATCATCAGGAATATCTTCCCATTTTGTACCCGGTGCAATGCCGCCTTCCGGATAGCCCTTTTCTTCGTCGTATTCCCAACCACACACATCGCATACATATTTCATAATGAAATTCTCCTTTCTTGTTTTGTATCATGATATGTCTATTTTTAATAAGATTCGGTTAACTTGTCACTATTTTTATCAGAAACGATCACGCTTTCCACAGACTGTGGAGGTTGCAGTAGGCGTAGACCGTTTCGACTTCATCGCCCTCGCAGAGCGCAAAACAGACTTCAGGCTTTTCGCCGGGATGCAGTTCCTTGCGCTGATTGCCCTGCTTGGTGTGGAGAGAGACCCACTCGATGTAGTGCTCCGGCAGCATGGGATGCTCCACAGAGCCGACCTTAACATGGACGATGCCGTTTTCCACCGTCCAGACGGGGACGTGCTTTTCAACCGCCGCGTCGGTCGTGCCGGGAACGATCTCGCTCATCGGCTCACCGCAGCAGATGACGGGAACGCCCGTGTCCTTGACCTTGGCAATGATGTTGCCGCAATGCTTGCAAATATAAAACTTCTGCTCCATGATGATTCTCCTTTTCTTTCTTTAATAATTCTCCGCGTGAATTTCAAAGTAGCTCTGGGGATGGTTGCAGGCGGGGCAAACCTCCGGGGCTTTCTCACCCACGACGATGTGACCGCAGTTGCGGCACTCCCACACCTTGACCTCGCTTTTGGCGAAGACCTGCGCCGTCTCTACATTGCGCAGCAGGGCGCGGTAACGCTCCTCATGGTGCTTTTCGATGGCAGCGACCAGACGGAAACGCTGTGCCAGCTCGTGGAAGCCCTCCTCATCGGCGGTTTTTGCAAAGCCGTCGTACATATCCGTCCACTCGTAGTTCTCGCCCTCAGCGGCGGAGAGAAGGTTTTCGGCGGTGTCGCCAATGCCGTTCAGCTCTTTGAACCACAGCTTGGCGTGTTCCTTCTCGTTATCAGCGGTTTTGAGGAACAACGCCGCGATCTGCTCGTAGCCTTCCTTCTTGGCCTTGGAGGCAAAATAGGTGTACTTGTTGCGTGCCTCGGACTCGCCGGCAAAGGCGGCCATCAGGTTTTTTTCTGTTTGAGTACCTGCGTATTTCGTTTCTTTCATGGTCGATGCTCCTTTCAGCTTTTCTGCTTTCATTATATCAGAATTATGATTCCGTTCTGTAACAAAGTCACATTATTTCAAGCGATTTAGTCTGTTCTTATTGCGCAGCGTAATCGCGCCTCGCCTTAGTTCCACCAGCCCGTCCTCCGAGAAGCCTTTGAGCATCCGCGCCACTGCCTCCCGCGCCGAGCTGATGTGCTGGGCGATCTGCTCATGGGTCATGCGTATGGTGTCGGAGCCGGTACGCTCCGCTTCGGCAAGGAGAAATTCTGCCAGCCGCCGATCCAGCCCCTTGAACATGATCTGCTGCATCGCCCACATCACATCAGAAAACCGTTTCGTTGCCAACTCATAAAGGAAGCAGCGGACATATAGATTTTTCTCCTTGAGTGCAGCGATGACATTTGCAGGGATAATCAGAACGTCCGTATCCGATCCTGCGGTCATTTGCGTATCAAAGGTGATCTGACTGATCACACAGGAGGCAGAAAGCACGCATAATTCGCCCGGATATAGCCGGAACAGCGTTACCTCCCGCCCCTCCTCGGAGAGAAGATAGGTGCGAATTTCACCGGAAAGGACGAACAGCATTCCAAGACATTCGTTGTCGCTGCTGTGTATGAACGCGCCCTTTTCATAATGACGGACAAAGGCACTTCGGTTCAGAGTTTCTTGCTCCTGTTCGGTCAAGGATGACCAGAACGGAAGTTGTGTCAGTGTGCGCTCCATATCAGTGGCAGCTATGATTGCCGCAGCCGTGGTCACCGCAGGTGTGACCAGCCTCGCCGTGCTCGTGATCATGGTGGTCACAGTGAACATTGGGATCATAGCCCAGATTTCCGTTGAGCAATGCGCTCACCGCTGCGTCAGCGTCCCCGCTGACACCGCCGTAGAGCTTGATGCCCGCTTCGGCCAGAGCTGCCTGCGCACCGCCGCCGATGCCTCCGCAAATCAAAGTGTCCACGCCGTTCTGCATCAGGAAGCCTGCCAGTGCGCCGTGACCGCTGCCGTTGGTATCAACAACTTCCGCATGAGTGATTTTGCCGTCCGCAGCTTCATAAAGCTTGAACTGTTCGGTATGGCCGAAATGCTGAAAGATTTGACCGTTTTCATAGGTAACTGCAATTTTCATAATGGATTCTCCTTTGCAGTTTTTATTGGATTTTCTGTGTTGGCTCTCTGCGTCCGGCAGCAGCGGCCGCAGTGGGCTGCCTCCTGTCCTCCGCAGATGCGGTAGTTTCCCCCGGTGATGTGCAGCGGTTTCCCGTGGACAAGACAAGCTGCGATCTTGCGCCGTGCGCTTCCGTAAATCTCCTGCACGGTAGAGCGGGAAATGTCCATTTGCGCGGCACACTGCTCGTGGGTTTGCTGCTCCAGGTCAACCAGCCGAATGACCTCGTACTCGTCCAGCGTCAGCAGGATCGGCTCTCTATCCCCACATCCGTCGGGACAGAATGTATCGACTTGCGGCGCGCCACAAATCCGACGGCACCGTGGCGGTCTTGGCATGGACGCTTTCCTCCTTTTGTTTTCGGTATAAACCGATTATACAACGTGATTAGAGAATTGTCAATAAGAAGTGAACGTTTTACCACCCTGGAATTTGAATGTCATCTACTGCTCGACTTCCATCCCGTTCGCAAACCGGAATACCAGTTTGCCGTCAGGCTTCACGAGTACAGTGTCGATGACGGCCAGCCAGGTACTTTCATCGAACTCCGTTAGCTCCCCATGCTGCTTCTTCAAAGCCTGCAGAAAGAGCTCAAACCGCTTGACCCGACCCTGTCGGCTACGCTTTTCTTCCTCAATCGCCTCGACCTTGGACTGCAGCTCCCGGTAGCGGTCATCGAACTCGCGGCACTTGGCCGTGAAAGCATCCGTATCCTGCGCCGTTTTAGCGTTCTCCGCGACCCATTTCTGTATCAGCCCGGTGACCACGGCGAGCTCGTCTTCCAGCCGGCTGAGCTGAGAGTCAAGGTCTGTGCAGTCCGTATATCGGTCCATGACGAACCGGCTGTTCCGGATCAACTCGTCCTTGCGCCGGATGAGAGAGTTGAACGCCGCGACAAAGGCGTCCCGGATATCCTGCTCTTCCAGATGGGGCGTGGTGCAGCGGTGCTCGCCTTTATATTTGCCGTTGCACTGCCAGATCGTCCGGCGGTATTTGTCGGTCGAGTTCCACACTTTGGAGCCGAAGAACTCGCCGCAGTCTGCACAGACAAGCCTGGCGGAGAAGATGCTGTTCCCGCTGTACTTGTGGCCTAATGCCTTGCGGCGGGTAACCTCCAGCTGAACGATCTCCCACTCCTCCGGAGGGATGATCGCCTCATGGCTCTGCTCGATATAGTACTGCGGGGCCTCTCCTTCATTCGGTTTTTGGCGCTTAGATAGGAAATCTGTGGTAATTTTCTTTTGTAATAATGCGGACCCCCTATACTTCTCGTTCGTGAGGATGCTCTCAATAGTGGAGCGCTGCCAGGTCGTCTTGCCGGCCGGAGTCGGGATCCCGTCAGCGGTCAGCTCATTTGCAATCGTCCAGGATGATTTCCCACTCTTGTAATCCCTGTAGATCCGCTTCACAATCTCAGCCTGCTCCGGATTCACAACCGGCGGGGCATCCTTGTTCTCGCCGCGCTCGTATCCGAGGAAGTGCTTGTACGGGATTGTGACCTTGCCGTCCGCCATACGCTTGCGCTGACCCCAGGTGACGTTCTCCGAGATGGAGCGGGATTCTTCCTGGGCCAGGCTGGACATCAGGGTGATCAGAAGCTCACCCTTTCCGTCGAAGGTGTAGATATTCTCCTTCTCAAAATAGATCTCGACGCCGTGATCCTTCAGTTTGCGGACTGTGGTAAGGCTGTCCACGGTGTTGCGGGCAAATCGGCTCACGCTCTTCGTGACGATGAGATCGATCTTGCCGGCGAGCGCGTCTTCCACCATCTGATTGAAACCTTCACGGTGCCGGGTGCTGGTGCCGGTGATTCCCTCGTCGGTGTAGACCTTCACGAATTCCCAGGCCGGATTGCTTTGGATGAACTGCGTATAATAATCGGTCTGTGCCTTGAAGCTGGTAAACTGCTCGTCCTTGTCCGTGGAAACGCGGGCATACCCGGCTACCCGGCGTCTCTTTACCTTGCTTTCGACCCTGCCCGTCACCGGATTGATTTTCGCCGGGATCACTGTAATCGTTCTAGCTGTTTCCATTGCGTTTTGCCTCCCGTATTTGCTTTGTTCTCATGCTTGCGGCTGCCTTCATCTCGGGCGTCCAGGATTCGGCCCTGGACCGGTCTTTCCACTGTTTAACGCTTTCTGTGCCATCCTTATGGCAGAACACCAGCCTATTGCCCGGCTCCGCTCTCAGCGCCGTTAAATCATCAAGAGCAACGCCTGAAACAAGCTCTTCAAGAACGGGCTCCGGGATCGCCTTGGACGGGCACTTGCTTTTTCCCAGCGTGTTATAGGTCTTGCAGATCCAGATCGGGCCGGTTTTAGTTGTTTTCCTTCTGTACCGGTCTCCGCAGCAGCCGCATACAATCAGACCGGAGAGCGGATAAGACTTTCGTTCCCGCATGTCGGGCCGGTATTTTTCCCCTCTGCGGCGAATCTCTTCCTGCACAGCTTCGAACGTCTCCATGCTGATGATGGGCTCATGCGCGTTATTTACCCTATAGATCGGGCGCTGACCCTCGTTTATTACTTTCTTTTTGGTCAGGTGGTTCTCCCGGAAGGTTTTCTGAAGGATCAGATTTCCGGTGTAGGTGTAGTTGCGCAGGATCCGCTGAATGCTGACGATGTGCCAGGCAGACAATCCGAAGCGCGTGGGAACACCCTCCCGGTTCAGCTCGTTCGTTATTGCCTGGAGCCCTTTACCGGAGAGGTACATTTCGTATATGCGCCGGACGGTCTCAGCCTCTTCCGGTTCAATCACATAGTGGTCGTCTTTGAATCGGTAGCCCAACAGCGTGTGGTCGTATGGAATCCCCGCCTTGAAGCCCTTTTGGACGCGCCACTTCTGATTCTCACTGGCGGACAGGCTCTCTTCCTGAGCGTAGCTCGCCAGAATCGTGAGCATCAGTTCTCCGTCGGGGCTGATGGTGTGAATGTTCTGCTCCTCAAAATAAACGTCGATACCCAGCTCTTTCAGCTCACGGACCGTCTCCAACAGGACGACCGTGTTTCTTGCGAAGCGGGATATCGACTTTGTTATAACCAGATCGATGTTTCCTGCGCGGCACTCCCGGAGCAGATCCTGGAAGCCCGCGCGGTTTTCTTTTGTTCCGGTCGTGGCTTCATCTGAGAAAACACCGCAGAAGAGCCAGCCGGGATGCCGCTGAATGTATTCTGAGTAATAGCTGATCTGTGCCGTAAGGGAATGCAGCATCGCGTCCTTGCCTGTAGACACACGACTGTATGCTGCCACCCGCGTCAGCGGAACCGCGGGAGCCTTCTTTTTTTCGATTTTGGTCACCGCTCTATCCATGCCAAAAGATCACCTCCGTAACAGCATATTCGCTCTGAACCGACATATTATCAAGTGAATTCAGCGGAATAATACCGACAAATCCAGGCCGTACTTACTGGCGAAAATTCTATCAATTTCAGAGTACTCCTCCTCTGAGATCAGTCCTTCAGCAAGCATACTTTTGACCAGGCTCATCGTTGCTTTGTACATCACGATCCGCTCAAAAAGTTCGTCTTTCATCGGACTGTCTCCTTGCGCCGGGCGGCTGCGTAACAGGCTCGGGAGCAGTACTGCTGCCTGTCCACATGCGACTCAAAGCTCTGTCCGCACTGCGGGCAGACGTGCGTTTTTGTCGTACGGCTGACCTGCTCCGGATGGGAGTTCCACCACCTGAGGCGGCAGGAGTCCGAACAGAAGTTTTTCCGGCGTGCTCCCGGCGTCTGCCGGATCTCTTTTCCGCATTGGCGGCACTGGTCCGCGCTCGGTTCGACAGGGTTCCTGTAGCAGAAGGACTTGACGGTATTGAGCGGCATTCCCGTCACCTGCGCGATATCCTTGACCGAAAGGCCCTGACTGCGAAGCTCGGAGACCCGTGCTTTTTCTTCCTTTGTCATGAGATTTACCTCGTTTCATGTATTTGGAAGAGGGCTTCTTCCGGGCCTCACTGGAGGTTTGAAGGCGCTTTGGTCGGAAAAAGGCATTAAAAAATTGCCCATCCGGAGAAAAAACTCCAGATGGGCTGTAATGGAAGATATCAGATTAGTTGTGTGAGTGCGGCCTGCCACGTTTTCTGGCCGACCACTCCGTCCCACTCAGCAGGTTTGCCGGGGAAAAGCTGCTTCTGCAGGAGCATGACCCCGCCTTTCGTGACGGGCCCGAAGTCTCCGTCCACAGCAATGTTAGGATTAATGCCCCGGGCGTAGATGATCCGCTGGACAGTCTTGACCTGAGCGCCTTTGCTGCCGGCCGACAGCTGATTCAGCGTCACGCTCACCGCGGGCTCCGGCACGGCAGGCTCAGAGGCGGCCGGTTCTTCTTCCGGTTCCTCCGGAGGAATCTCAGCCGTGTCCTCACCGTCATAGAGCGGGTGCCCGTAGCCGGCGATGTAGCTGCTTGTGCGGCTGTAGGTGTTCTTTTTCACCTGGTCGGAGCTGTTGCCTTCGACCGTGGTGATGGTAGTGGCCGTTACCTCAACCACGATGCCGGTGTGACCGATCGTGCCACCGGACTGGAAGAACACCTGATCGCCGACCTTTGGCGTTTTGTCGTAGCGGCCTTTCTGCCGGTAGTACTGCGCGGAGTAAATACAGCCGGCCCCGAGCGGGCCTGTCTGACACTGGATCCTCTGGCCCTCGACCGGCCCGTAAGCCTTGAAAAAGCACCAGTCCGTAAACACATCGCACCAGGCGTACCCGTTCTTGTTTGCCTGGTAGTATCCGGCTTTGGCGAGGTCGCGGGCATACTTGGTCCAGTTGCCGGAGCCGGCGTTTGCGGTTTTGTCGTCCAGATAAGCGTTGGACGCCTTTTCCCTGTAGCCTACTTCGGTCAGGGCGATTGCGACGATATCACTCGGTTTGCTCATCGTTCTCACCATCCTTCTCGGCACGGTCGTGCAGCTGCTCCAGTACGGCCTTCAATTTCTCCGGAATGGGCAGGCCAAGGTGCGCAGCATTCTCAATCAGGGAGACGCCTTCATTGGAAAGGTAAAAGAAAATGACCGCAGTACGGAGCACGCCGACTGCGCCAAGCACCTGTACGTCCAGAAGATGGCCGACACCGACCAAGGCGAAAATCAGGATCTTGCGGAAGATGCCCTTGAAGCCGACGGCCGAGGAGAGCTTATGATCGGTCACCGCGCACATGATTCCAGTAACGTAGTCCAGAACAACGAAGGCCAGGAGCGTGTACAGTAGGCCGTCACAGCCTCCAAGGAAATAGCCGAGCCAGCCGCCCACGGCAGAGAACACGAGCTGAATGGTAGTCCAAAACTCTTTCATGATAATATCCTCCTTTTTATCCATAGATAATGCAGTAGTTGTATGTCCATCCGGCCCTCAGTGAGCGATACAGATTAAAGCTGCCGTTGCTGTAGGTCGGATAGCTTGTGGTTTGGGATGTGCTGTAGGACGTCGCGTAGCAGACGCTCCGGGCGTAAACGGACTGCGCCGGGCTTGACGCCCAGCTCGCGTTTATGAGGCAGTTCGTTGTTTGAGAGACACCGTTCTTGTTAGCAAGGGAAATAATCAAGCCACGCGGAGTACCTCTGCTCGTATCCACGGCCAGGGTGCTCTGGGCACTTGTCGGCGTGATCTGCCCGACTTCAACATCCGCCCATGGTGAAGGATCAAATGAGCCGCCCTCTGGATTGAGAGTACCGACGAGACCAAGAATGTTTACCCCGGCTCGGATATTCGACGCTTTGAAGTCTGAGTCGAGAGATGCCAGGAGACCGGAGGTAACCGGTTCTATTTCTACACTGGTCAGTTCGCAGCCTCTGTCCGGGATAACAATCTGAGTTGTGGTAGCGGGAATGGCCGTCTTGATTTGGGCGGTTTTCGGTACTTCCGGCGGCTGCTCCGTGACATAGACATTTACCTTGCAGGTATAGCTGCTGTTGAAAGCGGTCGAGGAAGTGGTCAGCGTGATAACGCCGGTTGAGGCGTTATAGCTCATGGTCACATCCGCATCGATCACGCCACCGAAGACAAGTCCGCTGCCATACAGTCCCAGATGGGTGAATTCCACAATGATCTGCTCAGCGGTAATATCTCTGTAAATGGAGGTTCGTCCGCTGATATTGACCGTTACGGAGGTGGATGAGGCATAGGTTGCGGACAGGTCTGGGATCTTGACCAGAATGCCGGTCTCACTCCCGGTAAGGGTGCCGTTCACAACCTGGCCGTCTGCTCCGTGTGCACGATTGCCGAGCAATAGGGTTTGTGGCGTGACGGTATCCTCGGTCAGGTCTACAAGCACGGTTCTGCCGTAGACCACCTTATTGACTGCCATATCAGCCACCAATGGTGACCGTCACGCCGCCTGCGGAGTTGTCGCTCTCGGTGTACGGGATTGCGTTCACGGTCACTGCGGACAGATAGTCATAGCCACTGTCAGGCTGGACAGTCTGAGCGGTCGTGCGCGGCGTGACGGTCTTGCTCTGTGCCGTGATCTCTTCTCCGCTGTACGTGCCGGTCACGCCGAGAATCTCAACACCGGCCTTGATATTGCCAGCTACGATCTTCTCTGCTTCCGTATCCGCAATGCCGACCTTGCCGGAGCCGTCGTGGAATCCCATCGGGATCGTGTACTCGCCGTCAACGGAATCGATTTCTCCGGTCACTGAGCCGTTGTTGGGCATGGTACCGGTCAGTTTCGTACCTCGGGCGTAAGCGGTCTTACCGACAAGGATCTCCGCTACAGCGGCAGTACCGTCGGTCGAGTTGACGTCATATGCGCAGCTGCCGGTGATGGGCGCGCCGGATTTGTCGTGTGCTGTGTATCCGGAAAGGACTTTTGATGCCTCTACGGTATCGCCGGTCAGGTCAATGAGCGTCCGGTTGCCGTAGATTACTTTGTTGATATACTGGTTTGCCATGGTCAAATGCCTCCTATGATCGCGGTCTTGCCGCGTTCTGTGTTTTCAACTTCGTGGTAAGGAATCGCGTGAACGAGGATGTCCATTGCCAGGTGCTTGCCCCTGGTGGGCAGATTCTGCGGATTAATCCGCGGAATCACTTCATAACTTCCGTTGTAAGGGGAGGCCCGGGCAGGGGGAAATCCATCCTCAAAGCCGACGTCAAAACTACTGCCGTCTTCAAAGGAAATCGGGAATCCCGCCGCCTTTTCCTGGAATGTGATTTGAATCTTCATATCTCGCCATCCTTCAGGATCTCCATTGCGGTGGTGGAGATGATATCCGAGGCGACAGCCGTGCCGTCATGAAGCCGCGCCCTTATCTGTATCTTCACCGGCCCGGGGGAAAAGCAGAGCGTATCTGCTTGTGAAAAAAAGAGCCGGAAACCGCTATCCGTAGCTTCCAGCTCATCCTTATTCTTTTCCAGGATCGTCTTCCCACCTTGCGAGTAAGTCACGTAAACAACAGCAAAGTCATCTAGCCCGATTCCTTCCGGCAGTGTGAAACTGTGTACTGGTGTGGTACCTCTCCACATGGCTCATCACCGCCTTACAGCAGACCGCCAAACGTCAGTGGGATGCGGGATGTATCGATATCGTCGACCCATGACGGACGCTCGGGCGGGGTCATTGTCTCCGTCACCTTCAGCCAGGAAATATACCAGGATCGCAGTTCCCTCCACTGAGCAAGGGTCAAGGTCGAATACCAAAGCCAGCCCCGGTTGACTACGGAGAAGCATTCTTTCTCCCGGCGTACCCGAAGCGAAGTTTTCTGCTCCTCCACATTGTCGGCTTCTTCTTTCTCTGTATCCCGAATCAGTTTGCCACCCTCCAGCTTGAAGGCAAAACAGTTGTCCAGGAACGCATCGAAATCCTCCGGGGGATCATACTCCTTGCCGCCGTTGTCACCGACCATACACCACCCGTTCACATAGCCGTTATCATCAAAAGTTACTTTCATTTTCATGCTGCCCTCCTCAGTTAACGCCATAGACGGCAATGATCTGTCCGGTGCTGTTTCTGCCCTTATAGGCCGCATATGCGGTAGTTCCGGAATAGTACAGATTGAAAGAATAGTAGTAGGATTCGTCTGTGATCTGGTAAGCCACTGCGCTGGTAGTCAGCGCGGCTTTGGGTACAACAATTGGGGTCCTTGAACCGGAAGACGCAGGCTGACCGATAATGATGTACCAGTTATAGCTTCCGTAGCTGAACGCACAACTTCCGGTCGTACATGTCCCCGACCAAAGGAGAGTGACCCCAAGTCCCAGATTAACCCTCGCTCCCGCTGCCGTCGTTGCTCCTGTCCCGCCATAGGCAATGGCCAGAGCATTTGTCAGCGTGATGCTGTCCCAGGAGTTGCGGTCATATGCGGTTTTCACTGCGGCGGCAGCTGCTGCAAGATCGGTTGCGGTGGATGTGACACTGTTGACGAGTTTTGTGACACCGTAATAGCTCGTAGTTGCCTGCGCCAGATTGACGCCGACATAAAAACTGCCATCGTAGATGAAAAGAACGGTTTGATTAGGACGCCAGATGCCGACGGACGGGATGAAATTCTTGTACTGAACGATATACTTCGCGCCCGTGCTGTTGACATTCATCTTGGGCATGGACACAGAGTTGGAGTTAGTAAACTTAACAGCTATAAACGCCCCGGTCTTCAGGGTGAATCCTTCTGCTACTGTTACTATCTTCTCCTCCGCATCCTCCGCAGATTCGCAGGTGGCAAACGCAACACCGGTTCCGTTATTCTTGATATACTCCGCCAGCAGCATGCCGTACACTTTTACATCCCAGTTCTCGGACACCTCAAAGCAACTGTCTGTTTCCGAGACTTTGCCCACTGCCAAGCCGGTCCCGCCCGCTTTGAAATCCATCAGGACGGATGCTGTAGAAAGGCTATCCACGACCGTGACTGTTCCGAAAGCATCCGTCAGGGTAAAGCAGATATCATAAGAGAAGTCAGTATTTAGATTGCCCCCGCCGAAGATGAACTGCGTCCCGCTGGTAAAGCTGACCCCTGCGTTGGTGTAGGACGAATCGGAAGATTTCTTGTACGCTACAGCAGTTGTTATCGTATTCTTCCCGCTGCAGGACCAGTAGGAAAACTCGACCGTGCTCTTGGCGCAGGTGCCGTTGGAAGAAGATGCCCCGGCGCTTGTGCAGCGCTGCGTAGAATAGCTGTTGAAGCGAGGAGCGGCATAAGGAACGACGCTGATCGTCACCGTAGCTTCATCCGACCAGCGTCCGCGGCTGTCGCAGACTTTCCCCGTAAACGTGATGGAGCCGGAAGTGTTGAGAAAGCCCGTTGTGACGGAGGAGGCGGTGTATGACAGTCCGCCGCCGGTTATGCTGTAGGAACTGATGGTGGAGCCCCCGGCTCCGGCCGCTCCCGTGATCGTCAGGGTCACCTTGCTCTTCGTCTGCACATAAATGCCCCAGCTTGATGGGACCGTCCCGTCAACACGGGTTGCAGTGATTCCGGTTATGGTGGGCTTGATAGATGCCGGTACTGATAGCGTGACCGTGGTTGTGCTTGTACCAACCAGTGTATTGCCGTTATAGGTATAGCAGGTCAGCGTGCATGTACCGCTGGTGCTGTTTGGGATCTGGCTGGCCAGCGAGGTAGGCGGCGTCCATGACACAGAGGTCGAAGTGGTCTTGGTGGCAATCGTTCCGGTTGCGTTGCCAAAAGCATAGGTCAGGGTATGGGTAAAGGACGAGGATGCACGGGTGATCGTGATATTGTTCGCGCTGCCCATCGTAGTGGCGGGCATAGAAATGCTGGATGTGCGCGGGATCGTGCGCAGCGTAACGTTCTGGCTTCCGCTGACGGACCAGCCGCTGCCGCCCTTGCCGTCCCAGGTAAAGCACTGGAAATTTGCGGCGATGTTGACGGTCTTGGTGCCGTCTGCATTGCCCGCGATGGCCCCGGAAGACCACGGTGCTGCAGGATAGCTGGAACCAGACGCCGGGATAATGGGATAGCCAGCGCTCTGCGTCTGGATCGTACAGTTGTGGGTACCGGTCTGGGAGTTGAATGTAACGACTGTACTCCCGTTGATGGAAAGTGTGCCGTTGGGATAATACGTGAAGCCGTACCAGTTGTAGGAAACAAGCTGGCAGGACGTTATGCTCACCACATGGGTGTTGGCGGATTCGTTATAGGTTTCCGACCAGTTTATGATGACAGCAAAGTTCTGGCTGCCGGACAGCGTAAAGCTGCCGCTGTTGCCCTGTGCCATAGGCGTCACTCCTTATGCTGTGGGATCTCTCCATTGGATTGAAAGGTTCCCGGTCTCCCGGGGTATGAAATCAAACCAGCCCCTTGCCGCCGTACCAAGAGAGAGCCTGTTACGGATCTCCGCGTTGGTGATGACGAGGGACTGGTTCGTGATATATGCGATTGTTTGGCCGTTCTCCAGAAAGGACAGGCCCTCATTGGAAAACTCTGCCGTGAAAGCGTTTCCGACCTTGCCCAGCTCGATCAGAGCGCCCCGGAAGCGGATATACTCCTCGATCAGGGAGTAATTGCCGGATACGTTGTTGGTGATCTCATTGGTCAGGGTCGTAAAGTCCATGCGGATTTCCGAGGCCGCCTGTGTGATGGCAGTCTGGAAATCCTGTTGGATCGTGGTCAGGTCGTCTTTGCTGAGATAGTTCTCGCGGACCGTGGACTGGATCTGCTCGGAGGTTTTTGTGATCTCCGCATAGCATTCCCGCACCTCCACCCGCAGAGAATCCACTGCCTCCAGTTCGACCAGACTCTGGAATGTGTTCTGGCAGATGGAAAGGAGCATGCCATCACCTCCTCAGTTGGAGACGTCGCACTGCAGGGTAAGAATGCTGTCGATGTCCGCGGCGGAGAGGTAGATGACCTTTCCTGTCTTGTCGAAGGTGATGGGATTGCCATCCTTGTCCTGCGCATACCAGGTATAGGTCAGCTCCTGCGTTTCCGTTGCCGCCGCCCATGCAGAGCCGCTGTATTTCATCAGCGTTACCGCGTGACCGGTGTGATCGATCTGATACCAGAAGTCCCCGGCGGCAGGACTGGCAGGAGCCGTCTCAGAGATGTTGCCCTTCAGCGGATCGACCTCGTGCTGATTGGTTCGGACGATCACATAAGGTACAAGCCCGCCGAGATTGTTCTTCACGGTAAAGCCGCCGATGGAGAGCATCTCCGACACATAGGGATCGGACTTGTCTTCCACCGTAATGACGTCCACATAGCTCTTGCTGTTGTAGGTCATGGTGCACCGGTAGGACTGGATATTCACAATATCCGCGCCCTGCACTGTCAGCGTTGCCGCTGTGGCCCCGGAGATATTGGTCCAGTTGCCGCTGCTGTATTTTGCCCACTGGTAGGTCGCGTTCGTAATTGCGGTCGCTCCCTCATAGGCAGAGGTTGCCAGCGTCAGGCTGCCGGACTGGTTTTGCACGATGGTGCCATTGGGCGCATAAACAGAGAACACCACTGCCGAGGTTCCGCTCGTTCCGGCATTGGCCTTGGTCCATGCGAAGTTCTTCACTACGCTCTGTCCGGAAACGGAGAATGTGAGCGGAATTGTGCCGGTCAGCACAGATGCGCCGCCCAGAGTAGCGTTCTTGGCAAAAGTCAATACAACGGAACCAGCGGCAGTTGCAGTAGCGGGCGTGTTGCTCTTGACCGTCACTCCGGACGGCAGAGTACCGACTGTGCAAGTCGCCGCCTTCTGCTCGATGCCCTCATAGGCGGTGAACGGGATGGTCACATTGGTGGCTGCCGTCACCGCCCCGCCGGAGGTACACGGGATCGTCTGTGCTTCATTGGAGAGGATTACGGACAGGCCGCCAGAGCCGGAGGAACCGGGAGTACCGGGATCGCCCTTCGTACCGTCATAGATCTTGGTGATGGTGACGGTATCATAGACATCGGCATCGGAGGTAACCAGCTTGATCTGCGCCACGTTGTTCACGAACACTGCGTGTGCGGGCTTGACCACAAGGGTGCCGCCGGTGATGCTGGCGTTATCTGAGGTCGTGGGATAGTCCACCCAGTTGCCGGAACTGTTTTTATACTGCCATTTGATGATCGTCACGCCCTGCACCTGCCCGGTAAGGGTGGCCTGGGTCGCGCCGACCAGAGCGCCGGAAGTATCGTACTTGAACACATAAGTGTCCGCTGTAACATACGCCAGCTTTGCGTTCTCCGCGTTCCTCACCAGTGTGAAAGTGATATCCGAGGAGATGTTGACGGTATTCTTCGTCTCGCTGTCGTAGTAGCTGATGTAGCAGATGTATGTGATCATGCCGGAGGACGATGCCGACAGCTTGTTCTGGCTAACTGTCAGGATGCCGCCGGAGACAGACTCACCGGAGGTGACCGCCGTCTCAGCCGAGGTGCCGTCCTTCCGCTTCCAGGTAATGGTCAGGCCGGAAGAGCCGAGCGCGATGCTCGTCTGATCCAGGAAGACCACGGGAGTCAGCACCAAATGGGTCGATGCCCAGCTCGGCGCATAGGTGTGCGGCAGAACATTGGGATCTTCACTCTGCGTCTTCGGCAGATTGGATGTGATGTATGCCGACAGCTTCCGCTGATCTGTAATGTCCACGAAAGTCTGCTGGCTGGATGTGAGTACAGTAGGCATGGTTTGCCCTCCTTCAGATCGTTACTTCACAATAGAAGGATGCGTTGTCCGTCACATCCTCCGTTGATACGGTTATGGTTTTTGTGCTGATATGGGCTGCGTCCCACTCGGCGTCTGCAGCGGTATTACCGGAATTGCGGTGCCAGTTGAATGCGCTGGCATCCAGTGTATCTGTGATCTCTTTATCCCAGGAATACACCTTGCAGCGCACAAGGCTCTGCTGGGTCTTCTCCCGGAAGATGCTCACGCCCTCCGTCACCAGCTCTGTGCGGTACATCTTGGATTTATTGATCTTGTCCACCTGGCCGGAGATCACATCGATCCTGCCAGACTGACCGACTACGTCCTCCTCAAGGGCAGAGATGGTATCGTTCTGTTTTGTGGAGAGGCCGGTCAGCGTCACACCGGAAGCGCCGATGGTGATTGTGTTCCCGGCAGGGTTCAGATAGTCCCGGGTACGCCCCATGCAGCGGTATCTGCCGTCAATGCCGTGGGGTGGAGACTTGCAGACAACATACATGCCCGCATGGATGTCCCCGATATCCGCGCCGGTGTCCGATTCATCCACGATGGTCAGTTCCATGCTGGTAACGCCCTGGGCCAGATCGTGTAGTCGGGTTCTGGCCTTGGTGAGCAAATTGCCAGGAATGGTCACATCGTCCCAGATCTCGGTTCTCCAGATCATTCCGATCTCTGCCGCGGCTTCTTCATCAACAATGTAGTTTTTTCCGCCGTTCACGGATGTGATCTGGACCCGCTCATCTGTTTCGTATTTCTGGCCCTCGGCATCGGTATCCTTTATCTTTGCCCCCAACGGAAGCAGGACTGATACCCGATCAGTGTGATCCCGGCTGATCTTCACGTCCAGCAGATTCTTGCCGTACTCCACCGTCTGCGGAGAGAGTGAATCGAAGTCCGCGATATAATCCAGGTACTTCACTCCGCCCGTATAGCGGACACGCAGGAAACCGCCGTGGGTCTTGATCAGTTTGTCCCGGATGGCGTCCAGCGTGACGGTGAAGTCTACGCTGCTGTAAGAAATATAGTCGTTGTTATCCGTCACGTTCACGTTGCCGACTACAAACCGCTTTTTCTCCTCGACCGTGTTGTTATGGACGGAGATGAACAGTTCCAGCAGGCCGCGCAGGGTACCGTGGTAATCGTATGGTGGCTGGACGCTGTCTTTCAGATAGGCAAGGCAGGATTCGCATGTCCAGGTATGGGTATTATAAAAATCCGTACCGTTGTCCAGCGCCCGACCTTCGAACACCACGGCATCGCCCTTTTTGCAGACGATGGTTGAGGCCAACGGCCGGATACTGGAAAGGTACGGATGGTTGAAAGGAGCGGAAAGCGTCATGCTGTCGATGTTCTCCGCGTCCTCCTCAATGCGAGCGTCCGTGATCGCCAGCTTCGACATCTGCGGATGATAGAACAGAGCGCCATCCACGTATACGCGAAAAAGGCTCATGGGCAGCCCTCCTTCACAAAATGAAAACAGAGCCGGTTTCCCGACTCTGTCAGAAATATTCAATTAGCTAAACTGGAAGTTGTGCGGCTAATAACCGGCATATTGTGCAATCACACTCCTTTTCCATAGCTGAAATGCTTATATGCCAGTATTCCGACGGGGATAAAATACACGCACCAAAACAGCAACGCTATATCCCCTCCATTCCCGTTGCCGCCATCTGCCATATGTGTGAACATCCCGGTCATCGGCAGGATAAAGCAACTTAGAAAGAAAACCCCGTGGACGATCATCAGCCATTTCAACCACAGATCTGAATTGTTCTCTGGCTGAATCGAAAGACCGATGAAAAAGGTAGAAAGCGCCATCATGCCATAGCCCAGCAGGTCATAATTAAACAGTAGTCCGCCATTCTGATAGTTCAAAACTCTTGCGGCTTGATCGTTCAGTTCTTCCAGCCGGACTGTAGTCGTTTGCGCATAATACACCAAAAGAATCAGAACGGCATAGACTGCTGCCAAGATCAGGCCAATGTTTGCTGATACCCTCGTACTCTCAGCGCTCTCATGCTGGAAACCTGTGGACATCATGATATAACCGATCGGCAGGAACATGCATACAAAGTATGAGCCAAAGGAAAAATCACAGATGATGAATACTGCGAAAAGAAATACGGAAATCGTCACAATGGCTGCACCGAGTTTTGACAACAGCTGATTCATGAAAACTGACCTCCTCTATGAAATGAGAAAAATAGACCGTGATCCATAGACAAATCCCGAGTTGTCGAGATGGAGTATACCACAGATCGTAGGCTTTCGGAAGATGCTTTATAACCGCCCCTGCCTGTAAATGAAGGTCGTTGTTCCCTCGCTTGTGACGGACACGGAATTGCCCCCGTACCTCAGTTCCAGTTCCGGGATCTCCCAAGTTCCGGTACTGACGGTCTTGTGGAAAGATTCGCCGTCGACTGTCCAGCGCAATGTTGTCTCTGCTGTGGTCGTAATGACCGGTACTACAGGCATGTAATCATTGTGGAGTGTGAGTGTGCCGCTGCCGCTTATACTCTCGACCGTTTCCGACACATAGTAGAGAAAGGCGTCACCATCCGTGCTGGACAGCACAAGTTGACCCTTGCCTGTAAGCGGATCATAGGTTGGATCGGCTTCAAGCGTTCCGATCGCATACAGCGTCGGGTCTTCCGTCAGCGTCACCCGGCAAAGCTGCCCAGCAAACTGATTCACGACTGTACTGACGAGGCAATCAAAGTCAGCACGGTTACCCAGCATGGAAAAGGTCATATCAAATGAGCGCGGCTGATAGGCTACGCGCCCCAGCGCCTCTGTAAATCGAATAGGAGAATTTCTTCCCGGCACTGTAATCGTGTTGCTCTGTGATTGCGGTGTCGGGAAGTTTACAGTCTCACGCAGCCAGCCGAGGCTGAGCATGGAAATCCCGTTTATGGTTACGTCAGGCTTCATAGGCTCAACCTCGCATTCAGCTTCTGCGTCTGGCCGAGGCCGCTGTCAATGGCAGGCAGCAGCCGACCGACCAAGGTGCCGTCATCCAGGTAGATGCCCTTGCCGCTGTTGGCAGCAATGACGGCCAGGTATTTCTCAACATTGTGCATATTCAGCTTCTCTGTCAGCATGGCCTCAAGCTGCTTATAGAAACCGCTCAAAGGCAGGATTGCCTCCGATCCTGCTTCGCCACCCGCCATCAGAGCGCTGCCGTTCATACCGAAGACCGTAGGCTTGGTCATTATACCACCTTCCTTATACCAGTCTATAGACAGGTGCGGGACGCTGGGCGGTGAAATGGATAGCGTACCGGACACACGGAAGTGAGGCAGCTTGATATGCGGCAGCTGCAGCTTCAGTCCGGAGAAAAAGCCGCTGACCGCATTGAGAGCGGAGCGGATCTTGTCCCTGGCCGCCTCGATGGGCGTGACAATCGCAGTCTTGATCCCATTCCAGACGGAAGTGGCGGTGCTCTTGATCCCGTTGAACAGGTTGGTAGCCGTGTTCTTCACGGATTCAAACGCGGAGGAAACCTTGCTTTTGATCCCGTCCACGACCGTACTGATCGCCGTTTTTATGCCGTCCCAGATCGTGGAGGCGGTGGTTTTGATAGCCGTGAACACCGTAGTGACCACGGTTTTTACGGCATTGATCTGTGCGGTGACGGTGGAAACGATGCTGTTCCAGATGCCGGAGAAGAAAGCAACGATCCCGTTCCAGATGGTCTCAAAGAAGAATTTAATGCCCGTCCACACGGATTCCCATGTGGTACCGAACCAGCCGAAAACGACCTCTGCCAGAGACTTCAGCAGATTCAGCGCCGTGTCGAACAGGCCGGTGATGGCTTCCCATACGCCGGAGAAAATCTCTTTCACGCCTTCCCACATCTGAGACCAGTTCCCGGTGAACAGCCCGATAAATACATCGAGCAGACCGGTGATCACATCGAGCACCGTACCGAGGACGGTAGAGACCACGTTAAACGCCGCCTCAAATACGGGAGCAAGGAACTGGCAAAGCCCGTCCCACAGACTCTTCAGCACATCCACGATGGAGCCGAAGTCAAAGCCGAGAGAGTTCAGTCGGTCGACGATGCCCTGACAGAATGTCTGTATCTTGGAAACGATGCCCTCCCA
>JAEEGK010005831.1_pt1 | contig 29784 bp, 14 predicted proteins | sample 8958771 | NCBI WGS metagenome assembly JAEEGK01 (sample SAMN16246547, study PRJNA631951) | gut metagenome | biome: gut microbiome; feature: rumen; material: SC-attached | host: Bos | place: Iran: Karaj | collected 2018-10 | reverse complement strand
TATATTTTTTTATTGTGATATACGTTTAAAAATTATTATTATTAATTTTTAAAAAAATAAATTGAATTATTAAATTAATATATTTATACATTTCATAGAAATGGATAAGGAAATAAAAAAAATACAATTAGATTTAGATGAATTATTATTAAATATTGATGGTGTAGAAGATGACAAAGATGATGTGTATAACATGGAAAGAAATATTCAAGAATTAAATGCAAATTATGACAAAATAGATGATAGATATTCAAAAATAAAAGAAGAAATAGAAGAACAACCTGATAATGAAAAGCCATTAATTAATAAATTAAAAAGTATTGAATATGATATGAATAAATGTAAAAAAAAAATAACTGAAAAAGAGGCAAAAGTAGAAAAATTAAAAAGAATGGATAAATATTATGAAGGTGGATTAGAGGGGGCGGAAAAAATGAAAGCAGAAAGAGATATTTTATTAGAAAATCAAAAAAGAGTAGATAACCAAGGATTAATTATTGATAGTATACAAGAAAATGTAAAAGTTGTAGGAACTAATTTAAATAATATAAATACTGAATTAAATTCTCAAGGAGAAAAAATAGATAGAATTCATGAAAGAGTTGTTGAAACTGAACAAGAAGTAAAAAAAACTGCAAAAATTATGAATAAATTAGAAAGAAAACAATCTTGTTCAAAGATAATTACAGTTATAGCTATTATTTTATTTGGTATTTTTGATGTTGCTTTTGGAATTTTTTGCTTATACAAAAAATTGAAATAAATATAATATATATTTTGAAAATTCAATAGAATATATTTGATAAAAAATATAAAATTTATCTACCTTTGTTAAAATAAAAAAATAAATAATTTAAATATAACTCCAAAAAAAAATTAATTAATAAAATAAATAACTTCCAAAAAAAAAGAAAAAAATGGAACCAAACAAAAGTCAAAATGATTTTTTAGAAAACTTATATTTAGACCCGATAAAATCTTTAACACTTCAAAAGAAGACATTTCGTAAATTTCGTATAAAAGAGCCAACAAAAGAAGAAGAAGAGAGTACAAAGATTTCTGTGACTGAAATTGATAAAAAAACAACAAATCAAAGTGCAGCATTAGGAAATGTAATAATGCAAAATTGGGAAACAAAAAGACAAATTCCAAAAGATCTTCCTTCTGAAATGATGCAATTTCCAGTTTTAATTGATAGATCAAAAATAGCTTTAAAAGGAAAAAAATTAAAACCAATAGATACAAATAATATTAGATATGATTTTAGTAAAAATAAACTTTTAGATGAAGGAAATAAAATTATTTTATCTTCTTTACCTAGTCGATTAAATCAACAACATACTGAAATTATAGCAAAAGATAATAATCAATTAAATAGTATTATTGAAACAGAAGAAGAAAATAAAAATTTAGTTTTAACTGAAAGTGTTCCTTTACATTTACCAAGTAAAAAAAAAGAACATTTGAAAAAAGAATTAATTGATTTTTCAAAATTTAATAAACATTTATATTTAAGAGATAATGATTTCTTATATGCAAAAAGAGTTGGAGGTCCTGTTGATTTTGTTCTTTGTACTTATCAAGATATTAATCCTAAAAGCAAAAAAAATTTACCTCAAATTGTAAAAGGGAAAAAAGTAAGTAATGTTAGGAATAAAAAATTATGTGAATATATTACTATTTCTAAAAATACTGTTACTCAAAGTCAAAATGGTAATTTAACTATATATTCTGTTCAAGAATGGATTGATAATTATAAGAAATATAAACAATTAATGAATATTTCTCTTTTTAAAAATTTCAAAAATGCAAAATTATTGATTTATGGAGGAGATTTTATCAAAGAACAAGAAGACAATTTTACACTGATAAATTAGCAAAGAGATTTTTTTTAATAGATGAACATTTAAGAAATGGAATATTCGGAGTAAGAAGTATAATAGAAGAAATAAAGACAAATAATATATTTGAAATGTATCAACATACATCCTTATTATTAAATAAATTTAAAGAAGCTCATTCAGATTCATTAAGAGAAATAGATCATAATATAGAAGCATATAGATTAAGAATTAAACAAACTGTTTCTGAAGCATGTGGAAAAAGTTATCAAGCTTATAAAGAACTTAAAAAAATTACTTTAGATGATAATGCTTCTACTGATCAAAGTTCGAATACTAAAGGAAAAAAAGATGATGGAGCTAATATACAAAACTTTATTAAAGATGCTATTCCTTATGCTCAAGATGCTACTAGAAAAACTCATTATAAAAAATTATTAAGATATATTAGAGTTATTGATTATTTATTCAATGAAGCTAAATACCAAGTTATTGATTTATCTCTTGGTTTATTAGATAAAAAATTTAAAAGATTATATGAATGCTTCGTTAATAATTTTGTTGATCCTCCTCTTATTATTACTAAAATTTTATGTATGAGTGGAAATATTTTCTATAATCCTTCTATTAAATTAATTAGTGAAGCTATTTTTGATAATTATATTCAAGAAACTATTTATTGTGTTATTTATAAAAAAAATTTCATTGATCCTTCGGAATTTCAACAATATATGTCTGTTTTTGAAGAAGTTTTTGATATTTCAGTTGATCAAAATGCTAATTTAAACACAAGAATAAAAGAATCAAAACCTATTTTAGATAAATTTAATACTATTAGAGAAAATTTCGATAAATGCCATGATGAATTAAATAAATATGCTGATAGCTTAGTTCCTATTTATAGAACTTATTTAGAATATAATAAACTCAATTTTAAAAATTTAGAAAAAACTTCAACTCCAAAAGAATTAAAAGATTTATTGGATGATTTCAAAGCAAAAGATAAATTTATAAAAAGTTTAAAACCATTTAAAAATATAGGTTTATTTCAATTTCAATTAGACGATTTATTAGAAATGATAACAGAAGCTCCAAAACAATGGTTAGAAAAAATAAAAGTAGTAATTCCAAATGTATTAGTGGCAAAAGAAAATGCATTAATAGAGAAATTATCAGGATATGTAAAAGAATTAAATGATCCTGTTGAAAATGTAGAATCATTTATAAGATTAAAGAAAGTAGTAGAAAAATGTAATAAAGATAAACCAAATACAGAAGAAGCTTCAAATGATATAATAGATTTACAACAAATATTAGAAAATAATAAAGATATTAAATTACAAGAATATGACCAAAAATTAGCAACCGAATTAAAAAGTATAAGTGTAACATATGATAGAAAATTAGATGGTCAATCATATTTTATAGATAATAATATTTCTTCATATAGAGGAAAATTAAAAGCTGAAATAGATAGATTTGATCAACAAATAAAAGGAATGATAAGTGAATTAAATAATGAAACATTAAATAAATATAATGAAGATACTTTCAATGCAATAGATTTCTTAGAAGAAAATTCATTAAAAATTCAAAAATGCGTTAGAGAAGAAGAAAAATATAAACAAGAAGAAGAAGATTTAGAAGTAGATCCACTTTCAAGAAGTAATTTTACAAATTTAAGAGATTTGGTTTATGATCAAGAATTAAAAGTAAAAATTTGGGGTTCAGTAAGAGAATTTCAATTTAAGAAAAGTGAATGGGAAAAAGAACAATTATTAAGATTAAATATTCCTAAAATGGAAGATTTAATTAATTCATGGATTGAATTATGTGATATATGCATTAATGATTTAGATAATCCTGGTGTTCCAACAGAATTAAAAAAAAGATTACAAGCTTTTCAAGTTTTAATTCCTGTTTTTAGAGCTTGCCAAAATCCAAATATTCAAAATGTTGAAAATTTATTAAATATATTAATGGATTTATTAAAAACTGATATGAAACTAGATGATGCCTTCTTTACTATAGAAAAATTAATGAGTATGAATCATATTTATGAAAAAATAGATGAATTTGATGAATTAAATACAAGAGCTAATGAAGAAAAAAGATTAAAAGATTTAATTAAAAATATTGATGATGGATTTTATTCTAGAAAAGTTCCTATAAAACCTAATTACGATAAGAAAGAATTAGATAAAGAATTTGAATTTGTTGAAGAAAATATAAAAGTTCTTAATAAAATATATTTAGAAAAGTATGTTAGATGTATAATAAAAGAATTAGAAAAAACAACATCAGATTTTATTAAATATCAAAATATTTTATTAACATATGTTTCATATCAAGATTATGTTATTAAAAGTGAAGGAATTATGGATTCTGGTGAATTTGCAAAGGAAATGCCAACTGAATATAAAAAATTAATGAGTGAAAATTTAAAAAGAAATTTATATAAAACTGTAAAAGATAATCCTAATGTTATGAAATTATTAGAACATGCTTATGATAAAATTATGAATATGATTAATACTATTATTCAAAATTATGAACAAAATTATAAAGCTATTGGAATTTTCTTAGATAAAAAAAGAAAAGAAATGCCAAAATATTATTTATTATCAAATGATGATTTATTGGAAATTTATCAAGAAAGAGAAAGTAATGAAATTAAAATGAAAATAATATTAAAATTATATCCTTATATTTCTTCTATTTCAATTGGTGATGATCAAGATGAAAATTTAACTTATGATACAATTGATGGTGAAAAAGTAACAATTAAATATACTAAAAGTACAAGAACATTAAAAGATTTAATTGATTTTTTAGATACTTGTTTAAATAAAAAAGTAAAAGAATGTTTTAAAGGATTTAAAAAAGAATATGAAAATACTTTTAAAGCAAAAACTAAAAAACCTAAAGAAGTTATAAATGAATTAATAACAAATAAAGATAATTTAGCTCAAGCAATATTTAATTGTATGTATTATTTTATGATTGATTCTTTAGAAAAAGCATTCTTAGTCCCTGATGAAGCTTTTGATAAATTATTTGATTTATACAATGATATAAAAGATGAAAAAATAATAGAATTTATTAACATGTTAAAAAATCCAGAAACATCATTTTTACAAAGAAGAATTTTAGCAAATATAATATCATTACAAAATTATAGTAAAGTAATAATAGAAAATTTAATAAGAGAAGATGTAACCACAAATACAGATTATAATTTTTTTAAATTAATAAATGTTAAAATAGAAAATGATTCATATATTTTACATTTCTTAAACTTTACTTTAGAATATGGATATGAATATGTAGGAATAGAAAATAATTTTATTATGATGCCTGAAAGTGAAAGAACATATTTAGTTCTTGCAAGATCAATAATGATAAGAAGACCTTTTGAATTATATGGAATTAAAGAAAGTGGAAAAAATGAAACTTTAAAAACTTTTGCTAATTTATGTGGAAAAAGAATTAATTATATTAATACTACTGAAAATTTCTCTGTTCAAGGTTTTAATAATATTTTATATGGTAATTTAAAAACTGGAAGTTGGATTTGCTTAAATAATACTGAAAATATGAAATTTGATTTATTTGAAATTTTAGGAAATCGAATTTTAGAAGTTTATAGAATTTTAATTCATGCTTCTTCAGGACAAGATGAATACTTTACTGAAAATGGAGAAAAATTCCCTGTTAAAGTTAAACAAACTAATATATTTTTATATAGAAATTTATCTTTTGAAAGAAAATTTAATGTTGAAGATATTCCTAAAAATATTAAAAATTACTTTAGACAAATTGGAGTTCCTTGTTTAGATTATAGATATTATTTATTAAATGCTTTGAAAAGTTTTGACCTTGAAAAACCAGAACAATTATGTAATAAAATTATATATTCTATTTCTTGGGCAAATAAAAAAAGTGAAGGTGTTAGAAAGATGAATTTACCTTTAACTTTTATTAATAAATTCATAATGAAATTACTTCCTCAAATTAATGATATAAATTCAAAAAATAAATATGAAATCATTAGAAATTTAATAAAAGAAATTTATCAAAGTATAATGAATTCATATGAATTTGAAGAATTTAGGAAATTTTTAAATGAAATATTTGAAATGAAAGATTATGAAGGTGATATAAATCATATATATGAAATAACAGATGAAAATATATCAAAATCAATAAAAGATGAATTAGCAACATTTAAATTTAACAATCAAAATTTCGAACAAAGAGTATATCAAATTTTTTCAGCATTATCAAAATTTGATAATTTTGTATTTTGTGGTCCTCCTATTTCAGGTAAATCACAATTATTTTTAATATTAAGTGAAATAACAAAAAAATTAAATGAAATTGACCAAGAAAAATATGCTAAAATGTTAGCAGTAAAAATATATCCAAAAGCAAAAACTTCTGAAGAATTATTTGCAGGAAATAAAGTCTTAAAAGCATATAAATTTAATAATAATTTCTTTTATAATATGTTTCAATTATTTCATCCTGATAATAAGGAAATATTAGAAAAATTAAATAAATATTATTATGATACAATGATAAAAACAGTGAAAGAAATAGATAATTTAGAATTACCATTTAATGATAATAATAATGAAAATGATAATAAATATGAAGATAATGATGATGTTTCATTAGGAGGAGATGATAATATGATATTTACTTCAAATAGAAATGAAGCTAAAAAAAGAGAAAATATAATGAAAGCTATTATTTTTGATGGTCAAATTGATGATGATTGGATTGAATATATTAATAATATTTATACAGATTGTAAATTTTTAACTTCTCCTAATGGTGATTCTCTTGATTTAAATGATAATTATAAAATGTTTTTTGAAGTTATGAATTTAAAAAATTCTTCCCCTTCATTTTTAACAAGACAATATATTGTAGAATGTGATATTCATACTTTCAGTTGGGAAAATATTTTATATTGTTGGATTGATTCTAATAAAAAAGTCACTGAAAATTCGGATTTAAAAAATTATATTAGAGGTCTTTTTGAAAATTACTTTCCTAGAGTTGTTGATTTTGTTCTAAATAATAAATTTAAAAATATATCTTTCAATGAAAATTATATTATGAAAACATTAATAAGTATATTTGATTCTGTTTTTCCAATGTTTAATTTTGAAGATAAAAGAATAGGAAAAAAGCATTTTAATGTAGTTCCCAAAATAGAATTAATAAAAAAATGTACTTTATCAATATTTATCTTTAGTTGTGCATGGACAATGAATTTCTTATCAAATTATATAATAAAAACAAAAATAGAAAAATACATAAGTGATATATTTAAAGCGGATGATTTAAAAGGACCAATATTTGATTATTATATAGATCCAATAACAAATGATTTTGAATTATGGTCAAATTTATTAAAAGAAGATATATATCAAAGTGAATTCAGTAAAAAAGGAGGAGAAATATTTTATTATGGAAGATTATATGTTAATACAATAGATACAATTCCATATACTTGGTGATGTGAAAAATTTATTTCAATGGAAGTACCATTTTTCTATAATGGAAAACCAAATTCAGGAAAAACTTCTTTAATTACAAGTGTTTTAGATAGAATGGCTTTTAATTATTTAAATGTTAAAAAAATTAAATATTTATGCTCTTATAATACTACTCCTGATCAAATTGAAAATTATTTAAATTCTAATTTAGATATGATTAAAAGAGATTTATTCGGTGATAGATTCGGTAAACAAACTGTTTTATTTGTTGATGATATTAGTATGAATATTAAAAAAGATAAATATGATTCTTCTCTTGTTTTAGAATATTTAAGAGCTTTATCAGAAAATCAATATATATATGATCAGAAATTTAATATATTTAAATATTTAGATAAATTTAATTTATGTTGTTGTGGTAATGTTTCTGCTTTTCCAGATACAGAAAATTTCAATAGATTTATATCTGGTTTTATTTTCATGACTCAAGTTCTACCCGATGAACCTTTTATTCCTATATTTAAACCATCTTTAGAATTATGTTTTAGAAATTATATTCCAAATACTTCTAGTATTACTGCTACTCAATATATTCAAGTTTTAACTAAATTAATTGTTTCTCTTAATGAAAATATTGCTAATGAACCTAAAAAATTACATTATTTATTTAATATAAGAGATGCTATTAGAGTCATTCAATCTTTTCATTTATTTAAATTTAAAGCTTCCTCTGAATTTATTGAATATCTTAAAAAATGTTTCTTTTATGAAACTTCCTTAGTTTTCGAAGCTAAAATCAATAAAGAAGAAGATGTAAAAATTTTCAGGAAAAAATTATGTGAAAGTTATTCTTCTGTTTTTAAACAAGATAAAGTTACAGTTGATGGTATATTTAATGAAAAATGGGGAACACAAGAAGGATATATTTATGCAAGAGATTATAATAATTTTAATCAAGATAATGAAGAATTATTAAATGAACATGTTTTTATTCCAAATAAACAAATATTAGGTAATTATATTAGAGATAAACTAAGTTCTTATTATAGAACAAAAGATATTAAAGATAAAAATTTATTGAAATTAACAGACAATAGTATTGATTATATAATTAAAATATTAAGAGTATTAGAAAATCAAGGTCCACATATGTTATTAATAGGAAAGGAAAATTGTGGTAAAAATACTTTATTTAATTTTGCTTCTTTCATTGCTGAAGTTGATGTTATTTACCTTGAATCAACATATAATAATACTTCACCTGAAATTTTCGTTCAAGATATTATTGAACCATTTTTACAAAAAGTTACTATTGAAAATAAAAGAACTGTTCTATTCATTAATTCCAAAATTAAAGCTAATTATATTTGGGATGTTGTTAATAAATTATATGATACAAAAGAAATTCCAAATAATTTTATTTTCATTGGTCCTGATGATTTAGGTAAAATATCAGAAGAAGAAACAATATTAAGATTACAAAAAAATTTATCTATTTGTATTGATGTAGAACCAAAAAGTGAATTATATAAAAGTTTATTTATTCAATATCCTTTCATTGTTAAAAATTCTCAAATTATATTTATACATTCTTGGAAAGAAAATGATATGATTTCTTACTTTAATGAATCAGTAGGTAAAATTGAATTAGGAGATATTAAAGATAAATTATCAGAATCATTTGGAAATATATTTAAATGTTCTAAATATTTATATGAGGAATATTCAGAAAGAGTAGGAATAAAAATAAATATATCTCAAAAAAATTATTGTTCAATGTGTGAATTTTATAGTCAAAAATATGAGAATTATAAAGAAGTATTAGTTCAAAAGCAGAAAAAATATAATGATTCAATAGAATTATTATCAAAATCTCAAGAATTAATAAATGACTTAACAAAGCAAATAGACGAAAAAAATCCTGAGAAATTAGAAATAGAAAAGACAATGGATGAGAAGAAAAAATTAATAAATACAAAACAAAGAGACAAAGCAAATTGGAGAGCAAAAAGACAAGATGAAGAGAAGATAATAAATAATTTAGAAATCCAAAGAAAAGAAAAACAAGGAAATTTCAATGAAATAATTCAACCATTTAAAGATCAATTACAAAAGCAATTAAATCAAGTGAATAAAATTTCACCAGGTGATTTAACAGAAATTAAAAATACATGGGATGGATTATCATTTGGTAAATTTATATTAGGTAAATTATATGAATTAAATGGAGATAACAATACAGAATGGGATTATGTGAAAAAATCATTAGATATAAAAGTAATAAAAAATTTAGTTAATTTAGATCCTGTAAAAAAACCTGAAATATTATTACCTGTTACAAGAGAAATAACTAATCATTCTGATTTTACTCCTGGTGATAAATATCAAAAACCTTTTAGAACTTGTGGAATTTTATGTGATTATTTTTTAACCTTAAAAAATTATTTCGATGAAATTGATAGACAAAAAGATCTTTTAGATGAAATTAAAAGATTAACTAATGAAATTTCAGAACATAATACTAAAAGCAGAGAATATATTAGTAATGTTACTAATATTGATAAAGAAATCACTGAAATTGAAACTGAAATTAATAAAGTTCTTGATGTTAAAAGAACTAATATTGGATCTTTAATTAATAAATTAGAAGGATTAAAAAATGTTTTTGAAGATTATATTAGTGTTTCAAGTAATAAAGTTGAAATATGGAAAAAGAAAAAAGAAATAGTAGATACTATTTTATCAGGATTTGATTTTTATTTGATGATAATTTCAGCCTATGTATTTTTTGCTGCGCCATTAAATAAAGCATATAGAGCTAAATTTAGAAAATATTTATATTCTTTATCAAATGAATTAGGATTAAATAACATACAAGAATTTCCAATTTATAAAATATTTATTGAAGTTCTTGATCAAACAGGAAAAGATTCTGAATTTTGTTCTTCAATTGCACAATACGATGATTTTCTCGCAGATAATTTTACTATGATGTATATTATGAGTCATAAAATTCCTTATATTATTGATTATACTAGATTAAGTACTAAAATTATTAGTGAATTTTTAGAATTAAAGAATCCTAAAGGAATTGTCTCTGTTAAATATAATAATATTAATGAAGATGGAGAAATGTTCGAAAAAATTGAATCTTCTATGAAATCTGGTAATATCTTATTTATTGAACAATGTGAAGAAAATATTATTAATATTATGGAAAATTTAATTTATGAAAAATGTTCTTATAACTCTCAAAAAGGAAAATTCTGTTATTTAATAAAGAATAAATTAATGGAAAAACACGAGAAATTTAAATTATATTTCGTGAAATCAAAATTAACATCAAAAATAAATAACAAAGCATGGAATGATTGTTTTATTATTAATTTTAATTCTCCGAGTGGAGTAATAGAAAGAGAAATTTTAAGAGGATTAGCAAATGAACAAGATCCTATAACTTTTCAACAAATAAGTAAAATAAGATATGATATTAGTAAAGATGAATTTAAAGTCTTAGAAACTGAAAATAAAATATTAAATTTCAGCAATCAATTTGATACTAGTGGAAATTTAGAAAAATTAGAACATAATCAAACTCTTGTTGAAAAATTCAAAATTCAAATTCAAATACATACTGATTTAAATAAAAAAATAACTAATGATAAAAAAAGATTAAATTTTGAAAGAAGTGAATTAGACAGATATAATTTAATATCAAAAGAAGGTTCAAAAATATATAAATGGTGTTTTCACTTTTTTGAATTTGATACTATATATATGTTTACAATAGAATATTTCACACTATTAATTAAACAATATTATAAAGAAAAATTTGGTATTTATAAAGATAAAGTTAAAAAAAGAAAAGTTCAAAAATTCGATGATGAAGAAGAAGAAAAAGAAAAAGAAGAAAATGAAGAAGAAGAAGAAGAAGAAGAAGAAGAAGTTCCAAAAAAAAAACAAGAAGTCGAAGAAGAAGTTCCAACTTATGAAAAAGAAAATTTAATGGAATTAATAATTTTCATATATAATAAAATATCAAATATATATGCAAGTGATAAAAAAAGATTTTTACTACTAGCTTTATTGTTTTATAATATGAAACAAAAAGAAGAAATTCCTTCAAATTATAAAGATTTAATAGTTTTAGTGGATAAAATTTATTTCAAAAAAAATATAAATAAAGAAACATATAATTCATTATCTCCAATTCAATTTATAGATAATGATCAATGGAATGCTTTAAAACAAATAAATGAAGAAGGATCTTATATATTTGCAATATTAATAAATCATATAGAAAATCATATTGCTGAATGGGAAAATTATTTAGATGATGATAAATATTTATTAAATAATTTTATTATTTTTGATGAAGATGTTGAAAGTAGTATGAATCCTTTAATTAGATTTTTATTCTTTTCTGTTATTAAACCTTATATGAGTGATGCTTTAATTACTTCAATTATTAAAAATATTATTAAAATTGAAGAAGAAGAAGATAATCAAAAATATAGTATAAATAATGAATTAAGATCTCTTTCAAAACAATTTTATGAAGATTTTAGTCAAACTAAAAAACCTCTTCTATTTGTTGAATTTGATAAAGATGATATTATTATTGAAAAAGAAGTTAAAGATTATTTACTTCCTCATTTAAAACATACTATAGAATCAAATAATAATAATAAAGAAGCTAATACAGGAGGAAATGAAGAATTATCATATAGAGAAATTTATCCTACTAAAATTGAATTAACTACAAATGATATTGATTTAATTCATGCTTCAATGAGAAATGGAGGTGTTATTTTAATTAAGAATGCAAATATAATAAAAGAATCTTTATTAAAATTATTTGATGAATTTAATGACAAAAATACTATTATAAGTGATAAATTTAAATTAATTTTCGTAGTTAAACATCATAATCCTTTACCAACATATTTATATGATAAATGTGTAATGATTAATAGAGATATAAATATTTTAACTCAAATGAAAGAATATATTATTGATTTAATTGATACAACTCCTGAAAATCAATATAATAAATTTATGAATAGTACCAGTAATAATAATAGTTCATTTTTCATTAAAAAATTATATATTTACTTTACTTTAATTCATGCTGTTCTTATTCAATATTGTTTATTAAAAGCAGGAATATTTAAAATTCCAATTGATTATAGAAGAAAAGATTATTATTCAATATTAGGTTTTCTTTCTTTCTTCATGAATTCATTTAATGATGATAGATTAAAAGAATTAAGTAATAATGATAATTCATATGGATTTACTTATGATTCAATAATTAAAATTATTGTTGATATGTATATTAATTCTAGATTAATTTATCCTAATGACGTTGAAAGAGTAAATAAAATAATTAATATTTTCTTTGAAGATGAACAATTTTTAAATGAAGATTATTTATTTAGTTTTGAAGATTTTATTATTCCAAAAATTAAACCTGAAGAAGTAAAAATCCAATTAAATGAAGATGATGTTTCCCTTAGTCAAAATAAAAATAATCAACCTCAATTAATTATTCCTAAAGAAAAAGTAATAGAAGCCTTTAAAAATATTCCATATGAATCATATGATAGTTTATTATTTGGAATATCTCAAAATAAATTAAAATTAAATTCTGAGAAAGAAATAGTAAATTTCTTTAATACAATGGGAGTTGGATTAAGAGGGAAAAAACTGTTTTTAGGTAAAAAGTTTGAAAAATTAAATATAGATAGAATAAAAAAAAATTTAAATGAAATTAAACAAAATATACCAGATCCATTATCAACACAAGAGAGTAATCAAGCTTTATTTAAAATAAATAAATATAATGAATTATTTAATCCTTTAGATGCATCATTACAAAATGAAATAACATCATATAATAATTATATAAATAATTTAACAATTAAAATAGATCAAGTGAATAAAATATTTAAAGGAGAAATGATTTGTATAGATGATTATTTTAATGCTTTATTTGAATTAAATAATGGTTTTATTCCTAAAAAATGGTGTGTTCATTATTTAGAAAATAAAAATTTAACTATTGAAGAATGGAAAGTAAAAATTAAAAAAGCTTTTGATGATTTAAATATTTGGATTCAAGATGCTTTTCTTAAAGAATATGATATTTCCTTATTTAATGATAGTCAATTATTCTTAGATATTTTACCTTTTTATTTCCAAAAAAAATTACCTGAAAATGTGTTTTCTACTCCAGATAAAATTTTATTAAAATTCTTTTTCACTAAATTTCATCATTATAATGAAATTGATGAAGAAAGTTTAAATAAAATTAAAGAATATAATAATAATAAAGAAATTATTTTTATTAAAGGATTGAAAGTTAATAATTTTGAAAGTGTTAAAGATGAAGATAATGTTGTTTTTTCTGAAAGTGATTTTAATTTTGCTGAAAAATCTCCTTTAATTGGTGTTACTTATGTTATTGATGAAATGAAAGAAGAAGAAAAAAAAATAGAAGAAGAAGAAGAAGATGAAGAAGAAGAAAATGAAAATTAAATTTTTTAAAATAAAAATATTAATTCATATATAAATATAAAAACAAATTCCTATTAACATTAAAAAAGATTTTATATAAATTAATAAAATATATTTTAAAAAAACATTTTTTTTTTAAAGAAAAATTTAATTGCATTATTAAATATTATTAAAATTTTAGATAAAAAATTTTAATAGTTAATTTATATTTTGAAAGTAATGAATTTATTTTAGTTAAAAAATAGTTTTATTAAAGATAATTTGTTAAAGAAAAGATAATTTATACTATTTTTTAATTCTTGATTTTATAGAAAGTAATATTTTTATTTTTTTTCTTTTTTTTATATAAATAAATAATTGAATTTATTTTTTCATTTTTTTTTACCAATTATTAAGCTTTTCAAGAGCATTATTTTTATTAAATTTTATTGTAAAATCACTATCTATATTTTTTCTATTATTATTAGGAGTATTAGAAATAGAATAATTTCCTTTATTAAGCCTTTGACCGAAAAAATTTAATTCATTTTTATAATAACTATCAAATTTTTTTTCAGTGTTATCAAAATTTATTTTTCCTAAATTATTATCTCCTATATCAAAGAAATCTTTTTGTTTATTATAATTAAATAAATTATTAGATTTAAATAAATTATTATTTATCCATTCACTTTTTTTTGGCTTTTCTAAATCAGAAAATAAATTATCATATTTTTTAAATAATTTTTGAGTTTTAATTTCTATTTTTTTTATTGGTGATTTTTTTATAGAATAATTTTTATATTGTGAATAAGGAATTAAAGGTTTATTTTTTTTTATTGTATTCATTGAATCTATTAAATTAATTTGATCATATAATTCTTGATATTTATTTTTATTCATTTTTTTATTGTTTGAATTTGAATTTTTACTTTTTGATTCATTTAAACTGTCATTTAAAAAATTTTGAATTTTTTCTTTTGAAGTTTCTAATTTTTTATTTCTTTTTATTGAATTTATTGGAGAGTTTATTAATTGAAAAATTTCTTTTAATTTTTCATCTTTTTTTATTATATTATTGATTTGGGGTTTTTCTTTATTTTCATTAATTTTAATTTCTTCTTTTTCTTTTCCTATTTTATTCACTTCTTTAATTAAAAGATCGTCATTTAAATTTATTTTTTTATTATTTTCTTTATTTATAGTTTGCTTTTCTTTATTATTAGTTTCTTCTTCTTTTTTTTCATTCATTTAAAAAATTATTAATTTAAGTATATCATTAATAATAATAGTATTTAATTAAAATAATCAATAATCTAAATATTATATTAAAGAATATTTCGATTATGAAAAATACATGTGAAACATAAAATATTTCCATTCACTGATATTTTATGAAAACATATTTTCAATATAATGTATTTCCCTTTTCTTTTATCTTCTTATTAATATTAGCACAAATAGTCATATTTCCATTTTTTACAATTATTAGCATATAAAAAGTAATTTATATAACATTTTCTACAAATCATTTTTAGTTGAAAATTTTCTTGATTTAAATTAAAATAATAAATTATTTATAAATAAATTCGAATATTTTTCTTAACAAAAATTTAAATTCAAAAAAAGAAATGAACACAAAAGAAAATTCAAAATATCCTTTAGAAGAATATATAGATCAAAATGAAAAAACAGATAATTACTTTGAAGAATCATTTAACATATATGAATACTTTGAAATATACAATCAAATATATTTTGAAAATTTATTAGGAAGTATAACATTATCATGGTCATCAAGAATGACATCATGTGCAGGAGTATTTAGTGTATATAAAGGAATACCAACAATAAGATTAAGTGAATGTCTTTTAAAATATAGAAATTTAAATGAAGTAAGAGAAACACTTCTTCATGAAATGATTCATGCTTATTGTTATATAAAAAAATATGATATGAGTGATGATTTAAGTGGTCATGGAAAATATTTTAAAAATAAAATGATTGAAATAAATAATGAAACTGGTTTAAATATTACAATATATCATAATTTTATTAATGAAGTTAATTATTATACAAAATATATTTGGAGATGTAATGGAATTTGTAGATTTAAAAAACCTTATTTTGGTTTTGTTAAAAGACAAATTAATCGTCCTCCTCAAAAAGCTGATAAATGGTTTGAAAAACATAAAAAAGAATGTGGAGGAACTTTTATAAGGATTTCTCCAAGTGAAGATGATGAAAAAAAAATAAAAAAGAAAAAAAATCAAGAAAGGAAATTAGAAGAAAAAAAAAATAAAAATAGTGTTAAAAATAATGGTAATAATATTGATTTTTATTTAACAAATTTTTCTAATAAGAAGGATTACTTTTCTAATAAGGATAATAATAATGGGAATAATAAAGATTTGAAAAAAAGGAAAGAAGGATTTTCTGGAAATATTTATACTTTAAGTGATTATAAATAAATTAATAATAATTATTGAATAAAACTTTATTTCTTTCTCAATTAAAGTATTTAAAATGTGGAAATTTTTTATTTGATATATTATTATATAATTAAGATTAACTTACCTAAAAATTAGATTTTTTTAATTTATAAAATATTGATTTAATGTAATTTTGTTTTAAATACTGGTTTAATTAATTTTGTTGCTCTTTCCATTAAAGCAAAATTACTTAATTTTTCGTCGTCTTGATTATTATATAACATAGGAATTGATTCTGATAAATCTAATATATTAAGGACTTTTGAAGTATCATTATCAATAATATTATTATTTTTACATATTTTAAATAAACAACTTTTTTTCTTTTTTCCTTTTAAATAAACTAATTGACTGTGATTATATAATGGAAAAGAATAATAATCATCATTATCATATATATTATCAATATTTGATTGATTTGTTGTTTTTATATTTTCTTTTTTTTGAATAATTTCCTTTTGAAAAATTTTTCTTCTTACTTTTTTTGTTTTTTCTGATTTTGATATTGGTTTTTCTAAATGATTAAAATCTAAAGAATCAGAATTAATTAATGCTTTAATATCTACTCTCTTTACTTTTATATTATTTAATTTATTTGATTGAGAATAAACATAACTTGAATCTTTCATTATTTTATTTCTTGCTGTATTTATCATATTATTATTTATGTTTTTTAATATTAAATTCTTTTGAGAAGTACTTTGTTTATATTTATTATTAATTTTCTTATTATATAATTTATTGTTTGGATTAAATCTAAAAAAAATATTTGATACTATTTTTTGATTTAATTCTGCAAAAATAATATTCTTTTTCCCATTTTTTTTTTTCATTTAAAAAAAATAGAATTTAACAAAAAAAATAAAAAAGAAATATTAACTTATTAAATAATAAAATATTAATCATTGGATTCTTTGATTCTTTTTTCTAAATCATATATTTTCTTTTTTAATCTTTGAATAGGATTATTTAAAGTATTTAAAGATTGAGAAGAATGAATTTCATGTTTTATATTATTATTAATTGAAGAATTAAGATTAGAATTATTAAATAAATTTTCAACTGAACTTTTACTACTATTGTTATTAGTAAAAAATTGATAATTTAATATATTTCTTTGAAGATTATTTGAATTAATATTATTCATACTATAAACTGGATGAATAATATTTTCATCAAATTTTATAGAATTATTAATTTTTTCTTTTTCGATGTTTAAATTTTTAATATTTTCATAATATTTTTCCATATTAATTTCACTTTTATTTTTTTTAATTTCTTTATTACATTTATCTTCAAATTCAATATTAATTTCATCTTGATTTTCATTTATAAAAGTAGATAATTGCTTTTTTAACATAATATTTTCTTGTTTAATATCTTCTAAAGAGTCTTGAGTAACATTTTTAATGTTTGAATGTTGAATATCAATAATATCTTTATATTTCATTAATTCATTAAACATTTCTTGATTATCTTTCATTATTTTATTTATAAAAGAATTTAATATTGAGATTATATATAATGAATTTTTTTCATTTTTTTCTTTATTTTCTTCATCAAATTTAATTATTGTTTCAGAATTTAATATTTGAGAATTTTTAAATAAATTTAAATTCGAGTTAAAAAAGTCAAAAAAATAATTTATTATTTTTCTTTCTATATCTTTTTCTTCTTTTATTTTTTTCTTTTTTGGAAAAGGAATTTTTAATGATTTATTATTTAATTCTTCATCAAATTTTTCTTTTTCAATTAATTGATTTTTATATTCTAAAATTTGATTTTCTAAATCATTATTTTTTTCAGATAATACATTTAATAAATTTTCTTTTTCTTTTAAACTTTCTATTAATTGATTATATTTAAATTTCAAATTTGTATTTTCTTTTTGTAATTTTAAATTGTCATTTTTAAGTTCAACATTAAAATTTTGAGTTGGAGAATAATTTTCATTTATTTTATAATCTTCTTCTAAATTACTTATATTTCTTTTTGAATAATTTAATATTAAATTTGATTTATTTTTTAAAATTTCAAATTGATTTTTATAATCATTTATTATATTATCAATTTCATTAGAAAACTCTTCACTGAAGTATTTATTATTTTTCCTTTCTTCTGACATTTATTTAAAGAAAAAAAAGAAAATAATTTTAAATTTTAAATATAATAAAATACAAAAGAGAATTTAAATTATATTATATTAAGAATTAAAATTGTTCAATTGAATTAAACAACATATTTTTTTTATTTTAAAAAAGGGAATCTAAGGTTTATTATGCTCTTATATACACAGTTAAATTAATATATTAAATTATATATTTTAAATAAATAAAGTAAAATATCATTTTTTAAACATCAATATTTTATCAATCTAAATTACATTTATGATATTTTTCCAAATAATTTAATAAATCTATGATAGATATATTAAACATACTTACTTACTTTGTTACAAATAAACAACAATTAAACACCGAAAGTTATTAACAAAAAATATTCTTTTGAAAAAATAACAGATAAAAGAAAAGAATAATTTATATGAAATTATCCCAAAAAATTTTTCATGATTTTAATTCTTTCTATTTGTTGAGGAGTATAATAAAAATTTGTTTTAGCTTTATTACCATGATTTTGAATAGCTACAATATCATAAAAACTTGCAGCTTCTTCTTCATTTTTATAATTTCCAATATATCTTTTTTTCTTATTTATCATTATTAAAACTTGCCATTGATTTCCATTTTTTGAAACTCCTCTATATTTACTTCCTCTTTGTCCTCTTTTTTTATTATTTTCATTTTCTTCTAAATTTATATTATTATTTATTTTATTGTCGTTTGTGTTTTTTACTATTTTATTGTCTGATAAATTTCTATATATTATATTATTATTTATATTGTTTATATTTCCATGACAATATACTATTTTTTTATTTTTTATAGTTCTTATTATATTGTCTGAAGGTTGTTTATTATGAATTATTGGTTGATAAATATTGGGGAAAAAGTAATTTTGGTTTTTTATCATTTTTATATTTCCTAAATAATAATTTATTGTTTGATTCTGTTCACTTAATAATCTTTTTTGATTTAAAAATATTATTTGATTATTTAAATTTAATATATGATATGATATTTCAGATATAAATTTTTGACTTTGTTCGATGTAATTTTGAAAATTAAAATAATTATTTATTCTTAAATTTCTACAGTTATTATTTATTTATTTTACTCTAATTTAATTGTTGAATCTTCAGACATTTTTTTTATTTAAATAAATAAATTAGTTTAATAATAATCATATAATTTATTGTATTACTAATTTTTATATTATTAATTATTATAATAAATTAACAATGAAAGAAAAATTTGATTCTGACAATGATAAAGAGAATAATAGTAATATAAATAATTCTATGGAAAAAAATATTATAAGTAATAAAAGAATTAAAACTTTAAAAGATATTAACACACAAAGGATAATTAATTTATCATTTTTAGGACAATTAAAAGGAAAAAACAATAATAAAAGATTTAATGAAAATATTGAAAATAAAATAGCTTCAAGGAATTTAGAAAAATTAGATGCAATTAAAACTAATCAACAAATTACATTATCTAATGTTCATAGAGATAATAATATTGATTATCAAAAAAATTCAAACAATAATTCAGATAATATAAATATTACTTATAATATTACTACTAATAATTACTGTAATTGTAATTGTGGCAATTATAATTCATTAATTAATAATATAAAATCTTATATTTGGAAATATACTTTATTAGGAGTTTTTGTGTTTTTTATTATTTTTGGAATTGTTGTTTTAAAATTTATGAAATTAGATAATTTACCTTTAAAAAGACTTAGTTATAATTCAGAAATGAAAATGATGATTCCTTGTGTGTCTTTTAGAAATGTTTTAGAAAAGTATTTTATTAAATTTGTTTCTGTTCAAATAATTTATCTTTTTTTTTCAATTCCAAGTTTTTTATTTACTAATTTTAGCAGATTAAGGAAATTAATTAATTATATATTATCTATACCTTTTTTTTAAATATAAAATTTGAGTGTTAAAAGAAAAAACTAAAATAATATTATTATAATATCTTTTCTATTTAATAATATTAAAATCGATTTTTTTAACATTATTTAGTTAATTTATTTTTATAAAATTTTTATCTTATTGTTTATATTAATTAATAATATATTATAAAATTATATCTACAAATTAAATTTATTTTCAAATAAGAATTTATGTAATATAAATAATTCATAGATAAAATAATAGATTTAATATTAAAGTTGACAAATATAAATAATACAAGTTTAATTTTTATTTGAATAAAAATGATTGTTTACATTATTCATATAATTCATCATCATCATCTGATATTGCATTTGTTGAAATTGATTAAAATTTAAAGGAGAATTATTTTCTCCATAATTTCCTATATTATTTAACCCGTAATTATACCTAATTAAATTATTATTATTAAAAAATTGAGTTTGACAATTATTATTATTTCCAATATAATTATTATTATTATTATTAGAAATCAAATAATTATTCATTTGAATAATATTAACATTTCCAATATTATTATTATTTTTAAATTTATCACCATTATTATTATGATTTGGACTATAATTTTGACCATAAATATTATTTATCATTGAAGTAAATTCAGGATATCTTTCATTTAATTTAGTAATTAATCTATTTCCAAAACTTAAATTTTTAATTTCTTCATACCAAGAAACAATAAATCTAAGTAAATTCATTCTAACATCAGGAGTTACGATGCTTAAAATTCTTTGAACAATATAATTTCCATATTGGTTAATAATTAACTGATGTAAATTATTTTCATGGTTAATAATACTTTGAATAACTTCTTTACTTTCTGAACTTTTAATAAAAATAAATTTTTCAATAACATTAGAAGCATATTTTTCTTTACATAAATGAATTAAATCTTCCATAATAACATTGACAATATTTTTATTAATAATATTATTATTTAAGCCAACAACATATTGAATAACATAATTTCCGAATTGATCACTAATTAATTGTCTACAATATTGATTAGATAAATTAAATAATATTTCTTTTTGTTCTTTAATTCCAGCTTCAATGCATTTTTGAATAACACAACAACCATGTTTATCTTTACATAAAGGAATAAAATTATTATAAACACTTTCAAACATTTCTACATTTTTTGGATGTTTTATAACATTTACATATTTTATTATTATATGACTACTGTTACTATCACTTGATAATGATACTATATTTGATATAATTAATTTATTTAATATATTAAATAAATTATCACATTTACTTTTATCTTCTTTTGTATTCATATTTTCTTTTGATAATATTTCTAATAATTTTTGAATTACTCTTGTTCCATATGTTGATGTTGCTATATAATTAAATTTTATTGAAATTAAATTTATGAATTTTTCTAATTTTTCAATATTTATATTATCTAATAATTTCTGAACTACATAATTTCCAAATAAATCTGTACTTATTGTCATTAATTCATAATATAATGATTCAAAAATTTCATTTGAAATTTCAGGGTTTTCATCTATTTTTTTTTGAATTAATCTACATCCTATTTGGTCTCTTATAAATGATGGTGCATGAGAAATTATTTCTAAATTTATTTTTTCATCTTCTATATTAATATTATGGTTGTTATTGTTTATTATTTTTATATTATTCTTTGTTTGATTATTATTTATATTATTGTTAATTAAAATATTTTGTTGGTTTTCATTTATATTTGTTATTAAAGTATTTTGTTGAAATAAATAATTATTATTATTTAAATTATTATTATTAAAATTATCATTAGCATTTTTATTTACCAAATTAAAATTATTATTAATATAATTTAAAGTAAAATTACCACTTTTATCTTTAGGAGAAAAATATATATTATTATCTTCATTTTCTTCTTCATTATAATTATCATTAATTTGAATAAAATTATTATTTTCACAATTAAAATTTTGATCATCTTCTTCATTATTAGAATTATCTTTATCTAAAATAAGACTTACATCTTTTTCATCATCAATTATATCTAATAAATATTTTTCACTTTGATTATCAATATTTCTATTTCTTAAAGTAAAATTATTATTATCACTATAATAATTAAACAACATATTATTTTTAAAATTATTTTTTTCTTTACAATCTTTTTCATTATTCATCATATTTAATTCACTTTTTAATATATAATTACTTTTTGTTTGAGGAATTTTAGCTGAATTTGCTTTATTGTTCATTTTTAAATAAGAAGAAGGATCATTCAATTCATTTTTTTCTTCTTTGACCGTTAAACGTTTTTTTTTGGTTTTAAAATCAAAAGATTTATTTAAATTAATTTGTAATTTTTCAGTTTTAGATTCTTTTAAATTACTTTGAAAATGAAAAAAATCATAATTTATATCATAATCCTTTTTAAATTTTTCAAAATCGTCTGATTTTGATGATAAATGATGATTATTGAAAAAAACACTACTTTGAATGTTAAACTCATTTAAAAATAAATCATCATCAGTTTCTTTATTAGAAATATTATTTTCCTCTTTGAGATTTAAATTTGATACATTAAAAGTATTTGATTTAAGTATCATTTTTTTAGATATTGAGTTAAAATAAATTATAAAATAAATTAAAAATGAAACTTATTTTAATCTCAAAAATATGTTTGTAAAAAGAATATTTATAATATTAATTGTAATTTAAAAGCGCATTTAAGTTATTTATTAAAATAATTAAATACAATAATCAATAAAAGTTATGCAAAGAAATTAATAAATTAATAATTTAAATATTTATACATAAATTATAATATATATTTTTATCATAATTGGAAATAAAAATTTTGATAATTTCATATTATTGTTACGAATTAATTAATTTTTGATAAATTTTATTGATTTAAATGATAATATTAAAATTAAAGTATATTAAAGATGTTATCTAAACAAAAATAAGGTTAAGATATACTTAACTTTCATTTTTTAAATAGAAATATATTTTACTTAAAAAATAAGATTATTGTCATTTAATTTGAAAAACACATTGTTATAATAAAAAAGAATAAATAATATATAATTTATTAGTTAAGAAAATAAATGATTGTAAAATAATAAAAATCTCAATTGAAATACCATAAGACTATGCGGATTTTGTTTTAAAAAAAAAATAAATTATCAAAAGATTTTATTGAAATTCAATTTAATTAATAATGATATTTACAAATTTATAATAAAATACTGTATTTGATGTGGTCTTGCTTCATCCCATTTTTTTTCATTATTGAGAGGAAAAAAGACCATATCAAATACAGTATTTTTTATGATTTTTCTTTATATTTTATAGGAGAGCCTAGTTACCTGGAAAAAACATTTTCATTTTTTTTGAAATTTCTGACTAAATCCTGATAGCAGGAAAAAAATAAAATTTTTTTAAAAGAGCTTTTTTTTTTTTTTTTTTTTTTTTTATTAAAATTTTTGCTGTTTTTTATAACCAAATCAGGACTGCCAAGAACACAAAAAATGGAAAAAAATTTTGAAAAATAAAAAATCCAAATAACTAGAGGATTACAGTAATTTAAAAAAAATACCAAAAATAAAGAAAAAGATAACGACATTAAAAAAGTAACAGAAAGATATAATTCAAAAGTATATAATGCATTTTTATAATCTATTTTCATTTAAGACTAATTAAATAAACATTTAAAGCAATCAAATATCTAAAAGTAAAAAAATGTTTATAATTAATGATGATAGTAATATACAAACTGTAATTATAATCAATGAAAAATAAATATTTTTTTTATTTATTCTATTTCAATTAACTTATAAAAATAGAATTTTTAAATATGTAATAGAAAATTTACTAAATTATTTAAAAATTTAATAATTCAAATAAATAAAAAAGACAAAAAAGAATATAATAAATTCCTAAATGAAACAAACTAATGTTATAGAAAAAGACATAAATCAAACAGATGAAATTATTAACAATTATTAATTATATATTTTATATTTAAAAAATATATTTTCTTTTTTATATATAAAAAAATAATGTTTTATTCTTCAATATTTAATTCTTTTAAAATAAATTCTTGAAAATTTTGAATTTTAATTCCTTGATTTTTAGCTTTATCAAATAAATCACTAATAGAAACATTATCTTGAATTTGATTAGAATATTTAAATTTAATTCCTAATCCAACACTTAAAAAATATTTTTTTAATTCATCATCATTTAAATTATCTAAATCGTCAAAATTAAAATTATCATAATCAAAATCACTAATTTGTCCAGTAAAAGTAGTTAAACCATCAATACTTTCATTTTTACTATTAATATCACTTAAAATGTCACTTAATTGTTCGTTTTTTAAAATATTAGGTTTTTTTAAAGTATTTTCTAACAATTTAGCTTCTCTTTTCCATTGTTTTAATTCATCTTTTGCTTTTATTGTTTTATCTTCTATTGAACTTAATTGTTCTTTCATAAATTTTATGTGTTCATCATCTTCTTCTATTTTATTATTATATATTTCTATTGAATCTATTGAATCTTTTGATATTTCATTTTTATCTTTCATTATTTTTTCCATGTCTTTTAATTTCATATATACTAATTGTGATATTCTTTGACAAAATAATAAAAAGTAAAATTTATAATTTTGAGTAAAATTATTTGAATTTATGTCATTTTTTATCATTTTATTTATTTCTGTAATTGAATTATCTAATTCTTCTATTGAATTATTGTTTATTATTATTTGATATATTATTTTTAATAAATGATTATAAAAACCAATTAAATTTTTATCATTTTTATTTTCAATTTCTTCTTTTTTACTTTTTAATGATTCATGTAATTTAAATATTCTTGCATTATAATCTTCATCATAAGAATTATCTTTAAAATAATCTAATTCAATAATACAATTTTGACTATGTAAATCCATATCTTCAAATTTAATACATTCATAACAATTAATACATAAAACATCTAAAAAAGAAGGATCTAATGGAATTATAGAATCATTAATTTCATATTTCATTATTGCTATATTATCAAGAGATGTTATTATATTTTTTTGATATTTACTTTGAATAGTAATATCATTATTATATTCATTTTCTTCTTTATTTAATATATTAAATTTTTGACTTGTTACTTTATTTGGTAATATATTTGCTTTTAATTTTATTTCTTGATTATCATCATTTGATATTTGTAAATCTTGTATATTTATTGTTCCATATATTGTATTTGTATCTTCATTAGTCATTTTTAAATTTTCTAATTTATTTAATCTATTTATTTCTGAATTATATGATAAATCTGTTATTTCATTTGATATTATATTTATAAATTTTGCCTTTCCATTTATACTTCCTTGAGATTCTTGTTTTTTTATTATTAAATTTTTATTTTTTGGCTTTTTATTATATTCAATATTATTAATTTCATTATTTATACTTAAATTAATATATTCTTTATTTTTATTTCCTAGAATCTTATTATCCTGATGTGAAATTTCATATATTTTTACTTTTGGATTTGAATTTAATTTTATATAAAATGGTTTTTCAATTGTTATATTTTCACTTTTATATTTTTTTAAACCTTTGTTTCCAATATATTTTATTTCTTTATTTTCATTATCAATAATATAATTTGCAGTAGTTTTTTCATAAGTTTTATCAATATCAATTGATATTTCATTTTGTATTTCATTTAATTTTTTTATTGGAGAATAATTAATTTCAACATTACTTTCACATTTTCTAAACAGTAATTTTGGATTTTGAGTTTTTAAAATATAAATTGAAGTAAATTTTTCTTTTAACAAATTTTCATTAATATATTTATTTACTTTTGGTAATTGTTGATAAAACAAATTATCAGAATTAATTTGCATATTTGTATTTAAATCAGTAAATTTATTTTTTTTACTTTTTTTAGAAATATAATTATTTTCAAAATGATTAGTTTCAAAAATAACATTTTTTGGTTTTCCAATATAACAAATGTTATTTTGAATATTATTATCTAAAACATTAACAATTTGATTAGTTAAATTATATTTATTTAACTTATCATTTTGATAATTAAAACTTTGATTTTCTTTAGTTAAATTTTTATTAAATTCTTCTTTGATCTTTTTCAATTGATTTTTATAAGGATTTTCAGGTAAATAAGAACTATTTCTAATTTTATCATCATTTAAATTAATATTATCTATTATATTTTGAATAGATTCTAAATCTTTAATATTTGTAATACCAAAATCTTTTAAATATTCTTCATTTTCATTAAAAAATTCTTCATTAGTTTGTCCTTCTTCTTTTTCATTTTTAATAAATTCAGATATTTTTTTCATTTTTAATTTCCAATTTTCTCTATTTTTTGCATAAATTGAATTTCTTTCATTGTATTTATCCCTTTCATCTTTTAAACTTTTTATTCTTTCTTCATTTAATTTTAATATATCTTTTACACTTTGTCTTGGTTCTTTATTTATATTGTTTGATATATCTATTATATTATTTTGTGAATTTTTATTGTTTATTTTATTATCATTTAAATTTTTATTTTTATTATTTTGGTTTTTCTTTTCATTTTCATTTAAATTTTTAATATATTGTAACATTGATTGTTTACTTATTGAAGTTCTTTCTTCGTTTTTTTCATTGTTTGTATTTAAATTTGAATTATTCTTCTTTTTTGATGATGAAAAATATAAATTTAAATTATCATTTTTATTTTCATTATTATTATTTTTATTTCCTAATTTTTCTTTATCTTCATCTTCAGAACTTAAAGTTAAATCACCTAAAGAATCATCTTTATCTTTTTCTTTTTTATTATTTTTATTATTTTTTTCTTTTTCATTTTTAGTTTTTTCTTCTTTAATATCTGATAATGTATTTTTATACATATTTCTTAAAAATAATTTACTTACTCTTCCTCCTTCCATATTTTTATTTATATCATTTTCCTTTTTTTCTTCTTTCATTTCTTCATTTTCTTTTTTTTTACTTCCAAATTTTTCTTTAAATTTATCTATAAATATTTCTTCATTCATTATTATTAAAAATTGTATATAATTAAAAAAATTTAAATAATTTAATTAATTAAATATAACAATACTAAAATTACAAAAATTTTTAAAATTTTAAAAAATATGACAACTCATAAGTTTATTATTATTATCATTATCTTCAAAACTAATTGATTCATGGTCATTTTTACAACAAAACCAATTGAAAAAACCACCACCATCATTATCAAATTTATATTCTGTAATATTATTTCCTAATTTTCCTTTTTCTTCAATTAATATTGTTTCAACTTTATTTATTTTAATTTCATTTTCATTTTCATTTTCTTCTTTTTCTTCTGTTTCTTCTATTTTATAATTTTCTTTTATATTATTTTCTGTTATTTTTTCTTCTTCTTTTTCTTCATTAAAATACATTCTACTTGGCTCTGTTTTTGATCTTTCTGACAATGATTTTGGAATTTTATTTAGAGGAGTTTCTATATTGAATTCTTTAATAAATGATTTTTTTAAATTTGGAGCTTTTTTTAATTTCGAAAAACTACTTAATCTTTTTGGAGGACTTGTCATTTTTTATTATTTTTTTTAAATATTATTTTTCAATATTTTTTAAATTATTTTTTTTTTAATTTTTATACTTGATTTAATTATTTTCTGGAAATTTCTTTTTTTTTCTATTGAAAGTTTATTTCCCCAAAAAACACAAATCTTTTTTAATAATATATTATAATTAAATATAAAGAAATATTTTAATTTTTAATTATCTTCTATTTTTATAATTAATAATATTTAAAGTAATTAAAAAAGATTTAATTACATTATTAATTAGTTGTCAACCTAAATTTCGCTTATTTATTCAAATCATCATTTTTATTCTTTTAATTTTGTTTCTTCATAAATAAGTATTTAAGTCTTTAATTTATTTTAGAACTTTTTTATTAATCAATTTATCACATAAATAAAACTTCTTTTCCATTTTTTTATTGTTTAAAACTTTCTTTAATTTAATTAAATAAAATATAAAACATTAAAGTAAATAAATAATTTAATTTATGATTTATTTATTATAGCTGTTTTTAAATACAAATATATTTTTTTGTAAAAATGTGATTTATATCTAAAAATTTAATTATTTTAACCAAATTCTTAATGCTAATTTCTTCAAATTCATTTAACAAAATTTATTAAAATATCATAAATCCTATCATTTTTTGGTATATTAAAAAGAATTTGTTTTTTTTGAATAATCATTAAATAATCAATTTTTTTCATGATAGAAGTAAAATCTCAAAATTATAACTGTTTACAGATCTAATTCTTTGAAAACTGTTAATAAATTCAAATTTAAAAAACCCAAAAATTCCCTATTGACCCTTTAATCATTAAAAATCAATTAATTAGTTTTATACTAATCTCAAAATAACATAAAGTGAAAAAAATATATTAAAAAACCTTCAAAAAAAATAATAAAAAATAAATATAAATTCATTTCGCATATAAAACGCTTAAAATGAAAAATAATATAACTTAAAAAAATGAAAGCAATATTTCTTTGTTTTCTTTTAATTTCCCAAGCATTTACTCTTTCAATACGTAACCGTATGAAAGTCCTCGGTCCAAGACAACAAGTAGCAGGATTTTTCAATGCTCTCTTAAAAAATAATGTAAAATTCAATAAAAGAGTAGAAGAAGATGCCACTGTTTATGAAATTTGGGTTTATAAAGATAAAGAAGCTACTCCAGAAGAAACTGAACAATTAGATCAAGCTGTAGAAGCTGCTACTGAAGAATTCGTTGATCATCTCCCAGAAGCTGTTGATAATGTTTTACCTTCAGTCTTACCTGAGCTATTCCCTGAAGAAGCTAGACCACAACCACCTGAAGAAGGTGTTTATGAAGAACCTCCAAGTCAAGTACAAGAAGAATTAGAAGCTGTTAAAGAAGAATTAACTCCACAACAAGAAGAAGTAGTTCAAGAAGTTTTTGAAGATGGAGAAGTAACACCTGCACAAGAACAAACATTAGAAGATTTATTCCCTGAAGGTACTCTACCACAAGTAATTGAACAATTAGTTGAAAATCCTCCTGAACAAAAACCACAACAACCACATCAACAAGAACCAGAACCAGAACCAGTTAAACCAGAATTATCACCAGTTCAAGAACAATTAGCTGAACAAATGGCTGAAGAACATCCAGATCCAGAAAAAGTAGAACAATTATTAGAAGAATTAGGAGTTCCAGAACCAGTTGCTGAACAAGTTGCTGAATTAGTAGCAGAAGAACCTTTACCACCTGTAGTTGCTGAACA
>JAEEGK010005830.1_pt1 | contig 29784 bp, 25 predicted proteins | sample 8958771 | NCBI WGS metagenome assembly JAEEGK01 (sample SAMN16246547, study PRJNA631951) | gut metagenome | biome: gut microbiome; feature: rumen; material: SC-attached | host: Bos | place: Iran: Karaj | collected 2018-10 | reverse complement strand
GCTGCTTCCAATGGTCTCGCAACTAACGCTGCTGTATCCGTCGCATTGGGTTCCAACGCTTCCGAGTCCGCGCTCCTCAACGGCAACTACAGCATGAGCGCGAAGATGAACGAGGACGGCAGCATGACCGTCACCGCCACCGGCGACAACGACCAGACCTTCACCGCCCACGTTTCCAGCAATCAGCTTAATGCTCTTCAGACCTCTTCCACCGCTGCCGGCGGTACTGTCACAGGTCTCAAGCTCCATTTCTCCGCTGACGCTGACGACGCTTTCTCCGTATCTGTCGGTGTAAAAAACTTCTCCAACACCGAGAACGGACAGAAGACCCTCATGACCGCCATCGAGGACACCACCGTTTCCGTCACCGGCGGTGTAACCGCTCAGGACGCTACCTACGGCGTATACGCTTCCATGACCGGCAGCGAGGACGTTAAGCTCCAGACCGGCGATACCTCCGTCACCTTCGATAACGGCATCACCGTTTCCTTCAACGAGCTCACCGCTGCTGACCTCGACACGAAGAATCAAAATGACCTTAACCTTACAGCTTTCAACGGCGCAGCAGCCGCCACCACTGGCAATGGTGCTTCCAGCTTTAGTTACGGCAACCTCAAGGCTTCTGATGACGCGCATGTTGAGGCAGGCACAGGTGCTTTTAAAATAAACGCCGATGTCGCAAACGTAGGCGGTGGTACTGGCAATGGTGTGAAATTCACTGCAACAAACAACGGCAAGACTTATACCGCAACTTACACAAATGATCAGATGAATGCAGGCTTGAAGTTTGACGAGACCGAGATACAAGATGACACCTCGGAAAAAACTATGAACATCAAGCTTACTGCTGATGATGGTAGTTCTATAACCCTGGATATAACACACTCTATGGATAGCGGTAGCGCCGCCACTGGTACTGGTGCTAACCTTGTCGACGGTTCTGTCACCGCAGCTAATCTGAGTGGCGGTACTGCAGGTACTGATCTTACGAGTGACATCGCTCAAAGTTCCGGTCACAACTACTCCAAGGTATTCGGCGACGGCACCACCGCTGTCAACGGCACCACCGACAAGGGCGATTCCAGCTTCACGGTCAACACCGAGAAGAACGAAGGTCTTACCTTCCAGGTCGGCGCAAACAGTGGCGACGAGCTCGTAATCAACATCGATAAGCTCGACTGCGAGTACCTCGGCGTTAACTCCGCGAAGGTCTCCTCTCAGGATGCTGCTTCCGCAGCCATCAAGGCTGTTGACGACGCCATCAACCAGGTATCGACCCAGCGTTCTTACCTCGGCGCCATCCAGAACAGACTCGACTATAAGATCAACAACCTCGAGACCAGCTCCGAGAACCTCACCAGCGCCGAGAGCCAGATCCGCGACGTAGACATGGCCAAGGAAATGACGAAGTTCACCTCCGCCAACATCCTCAGCCAGGCTGCTACCGCGATGCTCGCTCAGGCCAACAGCCTCCCGCAGAACGTTCTGTCCCTCATCGGATAAGCTTCAAACGGAATCGGTTAGTTGTTCAGCAAGTTGTTCATCGAACAAGGTTAGTTGTTCAATTACCCCGAATAAAAAAGGCCCGCTTCTGCGGGCCTTTTTTAGCAAAAGCCTCCCGCGCCAAAGCATTCTCCGGCGCGGGAGGAACCAAAAAGACGTATTTATATTATATGTATACAGGGCGGCATCAACCATGTTGCCACATACCGTTCTTTTACCCTCGACCTCTCAGTCAGCCTCCGGCTGACAGCTCCCCTTATCCAAGGGGAGCAAAGGACGATGCGGAACGCTAATCAGCCATATTATCTCAACCGCTCCACTGTAGGGGGACGGCGCATACCCCTTCCCTATACATATATAATATACGCCATCCGATGTAACCACCCACAGAACGCAACAAGAACGGAGGGGCTATTATGCGTATTAATACCAACCTTACCGCGATAAACACGCTCGCGCGGTATGAGCGTAATAATAACAAAATAGCCGATTCTGTCGCGAAGCTTTCCTCCGGCTATGCCATAAACGGCGCGAAGGACAACGCCGCCGGGCTCGCCATTTCGGAGAAAATGCGCGCGCAGATACGCGGTCTTGAACAGGCCTCCGCCAACTCGCAGGACGCTATCAGCCTCATTCAGACGGCTGAGGGCGCGCTTGCCAGCTCGTCTGACATATTGCAGAGGCTGCGCGAGCTCGCCGTGCAGTCCGCTAACGACGCTAACGGCGACAGCCTTGACCGCGTTTCCATTCAGGATGAATTTACCCAGCTTCAGGCGGATCTTGAAGAAGTCGCCACGACGACGGTTTTCAATAAAAAAAGCCTCCTCGACGGAAGCCTTTCGACGGTGAAGCGCAGCGTTACGAACGCGCAGCTCGCCAATAATTCCCTGTCCGTCAGCATAGGCAACGCCGCGGCGGGCGCATATAATTTTAACGTCAAGGTCAAGCAGGAATCGGCGGCAGTAGCCGGGAAAAAGCCCACCGACCAGCAGGCCACCTTAGGCAACGTCGCGACGAATTATTTCAGCGTGAACACCAGCGCAGGCGCGCTCAACGGTCTTGCAAGCGGCGCGGCGGTATCCTGCGCGCAGGGCGCGAGCGCCTCGGCCTCGGCGCTGCTCAATGGGAACTACTCCATGAGCACCGCCATGAACGACGACGGCAGCATGACCGTCACCGCCTCCGGCGACAATGACCAAAGCTTCACGGCTCTTGTTTCGAGCACCCAGCTCGCCGCCCTTGAGACGAGCTCGAGCGGCGCAACAGCCGGCTTTAAGCTCACTTTCTCCGCCGACGCGGACGACGCTTTTTCCCTTTCGTTCGGCGTGAAGGATTTTTCCAACACCGAGAACGGCAGGAACGCGCTCCGCGCCGCCATTGAGGACACGACGGTTTCCGTCGTCGGCGGCGTTACCGCTCAGGACGCGAAATACGGCGTTTACGCCTCGGTCACGGGCGCGGAGGATATGAAGCTTCGCGTGGGCGCAACTTCCGTGAGCTTCACAAACGGCGTCACAGTGAGCTTTAATAAGCTCAACGCCGCTGATCTCGACACGAAGAATGTCGGCGGCACGATGACGGGTCTTGCCGCAGCGTCCGTAATCTACGGGACGAGCGGGCAAATCGACGTGAGCTATTCCAATTTCAGCCTGACGGACGACGCTTCCGTTTCCGCCTCAGCGATTGACATTACCCGCGTCGGCACGACGAACACCTTGAAGGCGACCATCGGCACGAAGGAATACACCTGGGACAGCACGGACGCTCTCTCGTCGCTCGGCTTTGGCGCAGCGGCGCAAAACGGCGATGAGCACACCGTCACGGCGCAGTTTACCGCGAGCGACGGCAGCGGTTTTTCGCTGGATATCACCACGAGCGTCAGCTCTGCCGACGGTGCTTATTCAGCCGCGGTAACCGACCTTGTCAGCAATGCGTCCGGCTCAGTCACAGCCTCGGGGCATAATTACTCCAAGGTCTTCGGCGACGGCGTTTCGGGCGCGCTCACCGAGAATTGTTCTTCGCATTTCACGGTCGAGGAAAGCGCGAACGCGGGTCTCACCTTCCAGATTGGCGCAAACAGCGGCGACGAGCTCACGATAAATATCGACAGGTTCGATAATCAGTGCCTCGGCCTCAGCTCCACGAAGGTGAACAGCCAGGCCTCCGCCATAGAAGCAATCGACGCCTGCGACAAGGCGATAAGCCTCATTTCCTCGCAGCGCGCCTATCTCGGCGCGATACAGAACCGCCTGAACTACAAGCTTTCCAACCTCCATACGAGCTCCGAGAAGCTCACGAGCGCGGAGAGCACGATCCGTGACGTTGACATGGCTAAGGAAATGACGAAGTTCACCTCGTCGAACATCCTCGGCCAGGCCGCGACGGCAATGCTCGCGCAGGCCAATTCCCTGCCGCAAAATGTACTTTCCCTGATTGGATAAGGCTATCTAATTGTTTGTTGTTCGCATTATTGGTCGAAGGGGTTCGCATTACGCGAACCCCTTCGGCTGTTTTTTGTCTTTGGGTGGTGGTGCGGGTTTTTGCCGCTCTTTCGGGGCCGTCGGCGCCGGGCGGAGCACCATCTTTCGCTCTCCTTGGATAAGGGGAGCTGGCTCGCGTGCAACGCGAGACTGAGAGGTGGAAGGTAACGCGCGGTCAGCAGTTATATGGTTGATTGCTGTAACGGCCATTCGTAGGGGACGGCCACTGGACGTCCCGCCGCGCCGGGCGGGTCGTCGAGGTGCCGCTATATATTATAATGTATAAATTGCGGATTTCATCTCTCGGACGAAGCGTGCGACGTGCTCGGGCGCGGCCTTGCCATACTGTGCTATCAGCTTCACGATTGCCGAACCGACTATCACGCCGTCCGCCTTGGCCGCCATAGTTCTCGCCTGCTCGGGGTTTGAAATTCCGAATCCAATCGCTACGGGGACGCGCGAGGCGGCGCGGATCGTGCTGATAATCGGGTCCAAGTCCGTATCTATGCTCTTTCGCGTTCCCGTGACGCCCATGCTGGAAACGAGGTATATAAAGCCCTCCGCCTGTTCCGCTATCATGGCGACGCGGCCCTCCGAGGTGGGGGCAATGAGGCTTATGAGCGCGACGCCGTGGGCTCGGCAGACCTCGCTGAACTCCTCCTTTTCCTCAAAGGGAAGATCCGGCAGGATCAGGCCGTCCACCCCCGCACTCTCGCAGGCAGCAAGGAAGCGCTCCGCGCCATAGGAAAAGACGACGTTTGCGTAGGTCATGAACGCGAGGGGCGTGGAAACATCCTCGCGCAGCTCGCGAACCATGGTGAAGACCTTATCCGTCGTCGTCCCGGCGGCAAGGGCGCGCATGTTCGCCTCCTGGATGACCGGGCCCTCCGCCGTCGGGTCCGAAAACGGGATGCCGAGCTCGATAAGGTCCGCGCCCGCGCGCGCCATCTCACGCACGCATGCCTTTGTTGTCTCAAGATCCGGGTCCCCGCAGGTCAGGAAGGCAATGAAGGCCTTTCCTCCGTCGAAGGCGCGGCTTATGTTATTCTTGTTCATTTTGCATTCTCCTCACGGCGCGCACGAAAGCGCGCATTTTATCCGGGTCCTTTAATCCGTTCGTCTCGATGCCGGAGGAAACGTCCAGCGCGTATGGGTGCAGACGTTCCACCGCGGTCTGCGCGTTTTCGGGCGTGAGGCCGCCGGCAAGAAAATACTCCCGGCGCAGCCCGTCCGCAAGCTCCCAGGCAAAGCGTTTGCCGTCTCCCGCTCCCGCGTCGAGCAGGACGCAGTCCGCCGTGCTCAGCGCCGCGCGTTCCACGTCCCCGGCGTTTTCGACGCGAAACGCCTGAATTATCGGTTTCGCCGTCAGCTTGCGCAGGCGGGCTATATATGCTTCGTCCTCGTGTCCGTGGAGCTGCGCCATGTCTATCAAGCCGCTGTTGAGCATTACCGCGGCCTCGCCTTCCGGCGCGTCCACGAATACGCCTACCGCTAAGATTTCCGGCGCAAGGCGGCGTTTCAGCTCCGCTGCCCGTTCACGCGTGACGGCGCGTTTGCTCTTTTCGGCGAAGACAAAGCCGACGTATTCCGGCATAAGATCGTTTGCGGCATCGATATCCGCTTCGCGCATCATGCCGCAGAGCTTGATTTTCGTCATATCGTTCCCCTCATGGCGGTGAGCATCGCCGCCCTGTCCCCGCAGCGCATGAGCGCTTCACCGATCAGCACGGCGTCCGCGCCGAGCAGCCGCATGGCGTCCGCGTCCTGCGCCGTCTTCACGCCGCTTTCCGCGACAAAAACGCAGGAGGACGGAACCCTGTCGCGCAGCCTTTCTGCATTCGCGAGGTCCACGGTGAAGTCCTTAAGGTTGCGGTTGTTCACGCCGATTATCTCCGCGCCGCAGCGAAGTGCCGTCGCTATCTCGGCTTCGTCATGCGTCTCCGTAAGCGCGGCAAGACCGAGGTCTTTACACAGCGCGAGGTATTCCGAGAGTTCCCGCTCCGGCAGTATCGCGCAGATAAGCAGGACAGCGTTCGCGCCCATAAGCCGCGCCTGATAGATTTGGTATGGACTCACGGTGAAGTCCTTCCGCAGCATGGGCGTGGCTACGCTTTGGCGTATTTCGCGGAAGATCTCGTCTGAGCCGAGGAACCATTTCGGCTCCGTGAGGCAGGATATCGCGTCCGCGCCCGCAGCCTCATAATCCCGCGCAATCTGCACATAAGGGAAGTTTTCGGCGATTATCCCCTTCGAGGGTGAAGCCTTCTTTACCTCGCAGATAAATGACAGTCCGGGTCTGCGCAGCGCGCGCATAAAGGCGTCCCCGTCCGCTGCGCCGAGCGCGGCGCATTTTTCCCGCAGCGCCCCCAACGGCGCTGTTTTTTCATCCTCCGCCACGCGCTGGCGTGCGTGAGCGGCAAGCTGCTCCAAAATCGTCATCGATTACTGACCTCTATCATTTTTAGCAGCGTTCCCTCGGCGGAGCCGTCGTCCAGCAGCTTTCCCGCAAGGGCAACGCCCTCCTTCATATCCTCCGCCTTGCCGCCGATAACAAGCGCCGCGCCGGCATTCAGCAGGACCGTGTCGCGCATCGGGCCATAGACCTTGCCCGAGAGGATGGCACGGGTTATCTCCGCGTTCTGCGCGGGCGAGCCGCCCTGAAGCGCTTCCTTTTTGCAGCGCTTCAGGCCAAAGTCCTCCGGCGCAATAACGCTTTTTCGATACCAGCCGTCCTTGAACTCGCATACCGTCGTGGGGCTGCTCATGGATATTTCATCCAGTTTATCCTGTCCGTATACCACCATTCCTCGCTTAACGCCGAGGCTCATGAGAACCTGAGTCAGCGGCTCGACGAGGTATTCGTCGTAGACTCCGAGAAGCTGCATAGTCGGGCTGGCGGGATTCGTGAGGGGGCCGAGGATATTGAAAACCGTGCGGAAGCCGAGTTCCTTGCGTATTGCGCCAACGTATTTCATCGAGCTGTGGTATTTCTGTGCGAAGAAGAAGCACATTCCCACTTCACGCAGCATTTCGAGGCATTTTTCCGGGCTTTGGTCGATGTTCACGCCCAGCGCCTCGAGGCAATCTGCCGTGCCGGATTTTGACGACGCGGCTCTGTTGCCGTGCTTGGCGACCTTTATGCCCGCGGAGGCGACGACAATTGCCGAGGTCGTTGAAATATTGAAGCTGCGGGCGTCGTCGCCGCCCGTACCAACGATTTCCATAACATCCATCCCCGTCTTCACCTTTGTCGCGTGCTCCCTCATCGCGGCGGCACAGCCCGCAATCTCGTCCTTCGTCTCGGCGCGGGCGCTTTTGGTCGAAAGGGCGGCGAGGAATGCGGCGTTCTGCGTGGGCGTCGTATCCCCGCTCATTATTTCGTTCATCACGGTATATGCTTCCTGATAGCTCAGGTCTTCTTTATTTACGATTTTCACTATGGCTTCCTTAATCATGGATAAGCTCCTTTCGCGCCTTAAAGCGCAAGAAAATTGGCAAGCATTTGTTTTCCGTCCGGTGTCAGAATGCTTTCCGGGTGGAACTGAACGCCAAAAACCGGCGTCTCGCGGTGCTGTACAGCCATGATTTCACCCTCCGTCGTGCGGGCGGTGATTTTCAGGCAATCCGGCAGGCTCGCCTCGTCGGCAGCAAGGGAATGGTATCTGCCCACCGGCGCTTCCTCGGGCAAGCCCTGAAAAACAGGGCACGATGTGTCAAAGCGCGTTACGGACTGTTTCCCATGCATGAGGCGTTTTGCGTATGTAACGCAGCCCCCATAGGCAAGGCAAATAGCCTGATGCCCGAGGCAGACGCCGAGCGTCGGGATATCGCGGCAAACCGTTGCCGCCGCTTCAACTATTATTCCGGCATTCTCCGGCCTCCCCGGGCCGGGTGAGAGAATGATGTGGCTCGGGTGAAGAGCCCGTATTTCCTCCACAGTCATTTCATCGTTTCGTATAACGCGGATATCCGGGTTCAGTACGCCGACAAGCTGGTAGAGATTATAGGAAAAGCTGTCATAATTATCTATTAGCAATATCATTTCATTCCACCTCCGCAGCCTGTTCAAGCGCCTTGAGTGAGGCGCGTGCCTTGTTGAGGCATTCCTCAAATTCCTTCTCCGGGACAGAGTCCGCCACGATGCCCGCCCCGCTGCGAACGAAAACCTTTCCGTTCTTTTTATAAACAAGGCGGATGGCGATGCAGGTATCCATATTTCCGGTAAAATCTATGTAGCCGATAGCGCCGCCGTAAATGCCGCGCTTGTTGTTTTCAAGCTCGCCGATGAGCTGGCAGGCGCGGATTTTCGGCGCGCCGCTCAGCGTCCCGGCGGGGAGAACCGCCTCGATTGCGTCCAGTGCGTCGCAATCCTCGCGGATATCGCCGCGAACGGTAGAGCCGATGTGCATAACGTGGGAAAAGCGCTCAACGGAATGGAATTTCTCCACCTCGACGCTCCCAAAGCGGGATATACGGCCCAAATCGTTGCGTCCGAGGTCTACGAGCATGTTATGCTCTGCAAGCTCCTTTTCATCCGCAAGAAGCTCCGCCTCAAGCGTCCTGTCCTCGTCCTCCGTCTTCCCCCGTGGTCTCGTTCCTGCAAGCGGGAAGGTGTGCAGGACGCCGTTTTCCAGCTTTACCAGCGTCTCCGGGCTCGCCCCGGCGACCTCGACGTCCGTTCCCGAGAAATAGAACATATAGGGCGATGGGTTCAGAGTTCTCAGAACGCGGTAGGTATTGAGAAGGCTGCCCTCAAACGGCGCCTCAAGACGGTTTGAAAGGACGATCTGGAAAATATCGCCCTCGCGGATGTAGTTCTTCGCTTTTTCGACCATGGCGCAGTAGCTTTCCCTGTCAAAAAGCGGCCGAACCTCCCCCGTAAGATGTCCGCCCGGTTCTTCGCGTTTCTCGCCGGAGCTTATCAGGCGGCGCAGTTTTTCAAGCTCCATGACCGCGCGGTTATACTCCGTATCAAGATCCCGCAGGGATACGTTCACGATAAGCAGTATCTTCTGGCGAAGATTATCATAACAAATCACCTTGTCAAAAAGCATGAGGTCGACGTCCTGAAACGCCTCCGTATCGCGAACCGTCCTTTTCGCCGTGGGCTCGCTGTAGTTGAGGTAGTCATAAGCAAAATATCCCACGAGGCCGCCAGTGAAGGGCGGCATACCCTCTATACGCGGGCTCTTGTAGCTATTGAGTATCTGGCGCAGACACGAGGAAGGGTCCTGCGTATCTATGGAAAGGCTGTCGGCGCTCAGATGTCCGTCCGTGCAGGTAATGCTCATTTTCGGGTCGAAGCCAAGGAAGGTATAACGCCCCCATTTTTCCTGTTCTGTTACAGACTCCAGCAAAAAACAATGTCTGGATACGTTTTTCAGGACCTTCAATACCTCGATAGGCGTCCTTATATCGCTCATAAGCTCGCAGCGGACAGGCGCGACATCGTATTTTCCTTCTTCTGCAAGCGCGCGCAGAGTTTCAATGCTCGGCGTAATCTGCATACATGCTCTCTCCTTTCAATCAACAAAGTCTTTCCAGCATGGCGTAACCCTTCGCCTTCAGGAATGCTTCTACCTCCATTATGTCCACCGAGCGCAGTATCGCAACGGGTTTGCGGCTCAGCCCCGAATAGGTGACATAAAGATAATCGAGGTTGACGTTTCCTTCGTTCAGGATGGTAAGGAGTGTATTCAGGCTGCCGCATTCATCGCCGATTTCCGCCGCCGCGACGTAATCGCAATGGCAGAGATAACCCTTCTCCGTGAGGCAGGCAAAGGCTTTGTCCGTGTCTGATACAAGCATACGGATTATGCCGAATTCAGCGCTGTCATTAGTCACCAGAGTATTCATATTTATTTCCGCGTCCGTCAATGCCTCGGTTATGAGGTTCATCGCGCCGCGTTTGTTTTCCGCGAAAATGGATAATTGCCTGATCATAGTTTTTTCCTCCTGTTATGCCAAATCTACAAGCCGCAGAATGAGCTCTCTCGTCTTTTCCCAGCCGAGGCAGGGGTCAGTGATGGATTTTCCGTAGACCTCCTCGCCCACCTTTTGGTTCCCGTCCTCAATGTAGCTTTCCACCATGAGGCCCTTAACGAGCGTCTTGATCTCCTCGTTCAGCGAGCGGCTGTGCATAACGTCCTTGCAGATTCTGATTTGTTCGAGATATTCTTTGCCGGAATTATTGTGGTTTGCGTCCACGATAACCGCCGGATTCTGCAAGCTCAGTTCCCCGTAAAGCTTCAGCAGCTCGCGAAGGTTTTCGTAATGGTAGTTCGGATGGCTGCGCCCGAAATTATCAACATAGCCGCGAAGTATCGCGTGCGTCAGCGGGTTACCCGTCGTGTGGACCTCCCACGTGCGGTAAATGAACTCCTGCGGGCTCTGCGCCGCGGCAATGGAATTCATCATAACGCTCACATCGCCCGCGCTGGGGTTTTTCATCCCCACAGGTACGCCGAGACCGCTCGAAACGAGGCGGTGCTCCTGGTTTTCGACGGAACGCGCGCCGACGGCAACGTAGCCGAGCAGATCCGAAAGGTAGCTGTAATTCGAGGGATAAAGCATTTCGTCAGCGCAGCTAAAACCCGTTTCCTCAAGGATTCTTATGTGCATCCGGCGTATGGCGATTATCCCGGCAAGCAGGTCCTCGGCCTTATGAACGTCCGGCTGGTGCAGCATACCCTTGTAGCCGACGCCACGGGTTCGCGGCTTATTGGTGTAAACTCTCGGAACGATAAGGAGCCGTTCGTTCACCTCGCCTTCAAGCTCCGCGAGCCGGTGCATATAGTCAAGCACTGCGTCCTCGCGATCTGCCGAGCAGGGGCCGATTATGAGCAGGAAGCGCGTATCTCTGCCCGTGAGAACATCAGATATCTGCCTGTCTCTCTCCGCTTTTTTCTGCTTTGCCGCGGCTGAAAGCGGATGGTCCCTCATGAGCTCCTGCGGCTGCGGCATACGCCTTACAAATTCCATTTTCATCTCTGTTTCTCCTTGGCAGACTCACTCGTGGAGGTCCTCGCCTCTGTATCGGGCAATGGCGGCGCAGTCCTTGTCGCCCCGGCCTGAAACGGTGATAACGATTATTTTGTCCTTGCTCATCGTGGGAGCGAGCTTTACGGCGTGGGCGACGGCGTGAGCCGATTCAATCGCCGGGATTATGCCCTCGGTGCGGGAAAGAAGCTCAAAGGCTTCGACTGCCTCATCGTCTGTTACGGCGGTGTATTCGGCGCGCCCCGTATCATACAGCCATGCGTGTTCGGGGCCGATGCCGGGGTAATCGAGGCCCGCGGATATCGAATACACCGGCGCTATCTGGCCGAATTCATCCTGACAGAAATATGACTTCATGCCGTGAAATATCCCGAGACGCCCCGTCGCGATGGTTGCCGCCGTCTCAAAGGTATCAACGCCGCGGCCCGCCGCCTCGCAGCCGATAAGACGAACTTCCTTATCGCCTATGAAATGATAAAAGCTGCCGATGGCGTTGGAACCGCCGCCCACGCAGGCAAGCACCGCGTCCGGCAAGCGCCCCTCCTTTTCGAGCATCTGGCTCTTGATCTCCCTCGAAATCACCGCCTGAAAATCGCGCACAATGGTCGGGAACGGGTGCGGCCCCATCACGGAGCCGAGGCAGTAATGCGTGTCGGCGACACGTGACGTCCACTCCCTCATGGCTTCGCTCACGGCATCCTTCAGCGTCGCCGTTCCGGTTGTCACGCTTACGACCTCCGAACCGAGAAGCCGCATACGGTATACGTTCAGCGCCTGACGTATCGTGTCCTCCCTGCCCATGAAGACGACGCATTCCATATCCATCAGAGCCGCCGCCGTCGCCGTCGCGACGCCGTGCTGCCCCGCGCCCGTCTCGGCGATGAGGCGCGTTTTGCCCATTTTCTTCGCAAGAAGCGCCTGCCCGAGGACGTTGTTTATCTTGTGCGCACCCGTATGGTTCAGATCCTCGCGCTTTAGGTAAATCTTCGCGCCGCCGAGTTTTTCCGTGAGGCGTCTTGCGTAGTAAAGACGCGAGGGGCGCCCTGCATATTCATTCAGCAGCTCAGTCAGCTCCGCGTTGAAGGCGGGATCCTCCTTGTAATACTGATACGCCTTTTCCAGTTCTATAACCGCGTTCATAAGGGTTTCGGGTATATATTGTCCGCCGTGAACTCCAAATCTTCCTGCTTTATTCGTCATTGTCCTGCTCCTTTCGGTCCGTGGGTAACAAAAAACGCCCTTGACAGAAATAACTCTCTGTCAAGGGCGAATAATTATCCGCGGTGCCACCTTGATTCACGGTCTGACCCGTGCGCTTAGCGGGATACTATCATATCCCCGGCAACTGACGTATGCCCAAACGTCGCAGCTTTCACTGCGCCCTCCGCGGACCATTATGACGATCTGATTCCCGCCCGACTCTCAGCAGCACGGACTCTCTGTAGGGGCATAATCGCTTTTACTCCCGCTTCAACGGTTTAACCGATTAAATTGGGTAAATTTTAGCACGGTATTCCCGCTGTGTCAATAGGAATTTTTAAACTTTTAATCAAATTCCTCAAAATGCCTCAAGGTGGTGCATCTCCTGCTCGGATAGTGCATTATCTCTTTTTTTGGCCGCAAATTGAACAACAGGTGGAGTAGTACCCTGTAAGTGCAGTCGCAAATCCCCAAAAAATCTGTTAAACTGAAAGAGGGGAGACGTAGGGAATTGCAATGAAGCATTGCAGTAAAGAATTCAAAGAAGAGGAGCTGAAGCTTTCTGACGAGATCGGCGTGAAGAAGGCCGCGCAGCAGCTCGGCATTGCGTATTATACACTGGCGGACTGGCGCAGCATAGACCAAATCAAAACTATATGGTGCAAAGTCATGTTTTTCAAAATCATCAACTATAATCTTGAAATTCCGATGCCCGCTTTACACTTTTTTGCTGTTTTCTCCCACAGTTTTCCACATTCCTCGGCTATAGAAAGAGGCGTTGCCTCAATTCGGCTTGCTTAGCCGTTTTGAGACAACGCCTTTTTCATGTCTAAGAACCACCAAAAAGTACACCGACTATTATTTACTCTAAAATGCTTAATTATAGAGTGCCTTAAATTCATCGGTGTTTCTCATTGAATCGAAATTACTATTGTCAAGTGATTTGTAGAAATCATCCAAATCGGTTGTTTTCGAATCACTTTGCGGCTTTTCACTTGAAACATGATCAAACAGCGGCGCAGTAAAATGATAATTCTCTTGTTTGCTGTATTGAACCATTTTATTGGCATGATCTTTTGCTTTTTTTAATTCTTCAATTGCTTCTTCAAATCTTTTCTCATGGCATAACAAAGAAGATTTACCAAGTGAATTATATTGCAAAGTGTTGTGATAGTATTGATAATTGCCGTCAGGGAAAAGGATGGCAAGTATTTTTTCTACCGCATCGTATGCTTCAAGCGTTTTTGATGAAAAAGTTAGTTGAAAAAGAAATCTGTTCAGATATCTTTCGGCAACACTCTGACAATGACGAACTTTTTCTTCTCCCTCAAGACACCAGCAAATCGCATCATTTCGATTTGTTTCATCTTCAATGCGCATTGCATATTCTTTTGCCTCTTTTTTTCTGCCAAGCATACAAAGAGATAAAACTATGCCGTGCAGTGCTTTGTTAATCAACTTTGATTCTTTTGCATTATCCAGTACTATATTGTAGTGTGAAACAGAGCTTTCGAGCAACCTTTGAAATTCAGAATGATCACGGTTTGGAACAGCAACATAGTATTCGCTGGAAGCGAGCCATTCAATATAGTCCATGTTGCCGGGATACTCTGTCGCAGCTTGTACTGCAATTTGATAGTTCTTTTCTTTATCATCACGTTTCCAATACTCAAAGAACGCCTCATCGAACTCCGCTTTGCGCAAATCCTTTTGATAAGTATCCATGCCAAGCAAAAAATCCGTTGATACTCCAAAAAGATTAGCGAGCGGAGGCAAGAGCGATATATCCGGCATGGCAACACCGGTTTCCCACCTGCTAACAGCTTGCGGTGAAATAGAAAGAAGCTCTGCTAACTTTTCCTGCGTATAATTTGACTGTCGACGCAGTGTTTTGATCTTATCCCCAAATGACATTTTTTAATTTTCCTTATTTGTTTCTATAGTTCTTTTCTTGACCGGTCAATTTAATTATAATCTATTTTTCCCAATTGTCCATCTCTCAATAATTGAGATTTATTAAACTGAAAATTGTTTCTGGGGTTCAAATCCACCCACCCCGTATTTTTTTGTAGTTCTTTGCAGCGCAAAGAAACGCGAAAAGTGGAAATGTCAAGAAATGTGCAGTAAATAAAGGTCGTCGGCATAAAGAAGATATAAAAAAGTGCAGAAAACAAAGAAACACCCCTAGAAATAGGGATGTTTCTTTTGTGGTGGCTTGGGCATGGAGTCATCCATGTCCACGTAATTTCGTGGCGGAGAGAGTGGGATTCGAACCCACGGCCCGTTGCCGGGTCACTGGTTTTCAAGACCAGCTCCTTAAACCGCTCGGACATCTCTCCACATAAACGGGGAAGGGCAAACGCTCTCCCCCGTTTTCTATTATCTGTTTGCAGACTCAGGGGCTGAGGAAAAATCAGTCCTCGTCGTCCTCGTCCTCTTCTTCGATATCGAACTCAAGCTTTGCGCCGCAGTTCGGGCAATCGATCTCGCCAAGGTCGAGAACGTCCTCGTCGATGGTGATTTCGTCGCCGCAGCTGGGGCACTTTACATCATAAAACTGGGCGTCCTCATCGTCGCAGCAGCCGCAACAGCAATCATCGTCGTCATCGTCGCAGCAGCATTCGTCGTCATCGTCATCCATGAGGTAATCCTCGACTTCCGCAAGGTCGTCGCTCAGCGCATCGAGCTCGTCGCCGATGTCGAGCGCGTTTTCCTTGAGATCGGCAATCTCGAGGGCAACGTCCTCAAGGATGTCGATTATGACGGAAATGAGCTTTCCTTCGTTGGACTCGGTGTCGAACTTCATGCCTTCGCAAAGGCCTCTGAGATAAGCAACTCTTTCGGTAATTTCCATCTGAAGCACTTCCTTTCGCATTCCGTGCCGCGCCTCGCGGCGCAGGCGGCTTCTTCTAACCTACCGCGAAAGGCGATCAGCCCTTCGCGCGCTCAAGATACTCGCCGGTACGGGTGTCGATCTTGATCTTGTCGCCGGGATTGATGAAAAGGGGAACCTTGACCTCCGCGCCGGTTTCAACGGTCGCGGGCTTTGTGACGTTCGTGGCGGTATCGCCCTTGAAGCCGGGGTCGGTCTCGGTGATCTCGAGTTCAACAAACGTGGGGGGCTCGACGCCGAAGACGTTGCCCTTATAGCTCATGACCTTGCAGACCATGTTCTCCTTGACGAACTTGAAGCCGTCGGGAAGAAGGCCCTTGTCGAGGGGGATGGTGTCATAGGTTTCGAGGTCCATGAAGTAATAAAGGTCGCCGTCATTGTAGCTGTACTCCATGTCCTTGCGCTCAACGTAAGCGCTCTCGAACTTATCGGTGGGGTTGAAGGAAGTTTCGGTAACGGCGCCGGTGATGACATTCTTCATCTTCGTGCGGACGAAGGCAGCGCCCTTTCCGGGCTTAACGTGCTGGAACTCGATGACGGTCATGACCTTGCCGTCCATCTCAAAGGTAACGCCGTTTCTGAAATCGCTCGCGGTAATAGTCGGCATAAAAAATTCTCCTTTAGTATATAGATTAGCCGCGCGTAAAACCGCGGCAAAAACAGTAACGCCTATAACGCTCTAATGATTTTACATTACTTTTCTCCTAATTGCAATACTTTTTTCAATGTTACGGCTTCATAATTACGCCGGGGTCAGTTCCGCCCTACGATGTTTATGTTATGCTGGACTTACCGCTTCATAATATGGTAATATATAAAATTGTAGGAGTTGAGCGATTTTGATTTCTCTTTTGGCTTCACTGTTCATCAAGGACCGCAAAAATTATGCCGACGCTGCCGTTCGCAGCGCCTACGGTTCGCTTTGCAGCATTACGGGCATCGTGCTGAACCTTGTGCTTTTCGCCATCAAATACTTCGCGGGCATGGTATCGGGCTCCATCGCCATCACTGCCGACGCCTTCAACAATCTCTCCGACGCAAGCTCCTCCATCATCACCTTTGTCGGCTTCAAGGCGGCGGCCAGCAGGCCGGACTCGGATCATCCCTTCGGTCACGGCAGGTACGAATACCTCTCCGGCTTCATTGTTTCAATAATCATCCTTATCATGGGCTTTGAGCTTGCAAAAAGCTCTGTCGAAAAAATTATTCACCCCGTTTCCGCGGAGCTGAGCGCCCTTTCCTTTATAATCCTCGGCGTATCCATCCTCGTCAAGCTCTATATGTTCATATATAACCGCCGCTACGCCCGCCTCACATCCTCGCCCGCCCTTTCGGCGACTGCGACGGACAGTCTGAGCGACTGCGTTTCCACCTTCGTCGTTATGCTTTGCGGCCTTGTTTCGCGCTACGCGGGCTTTAACGCCGACGCTTACGGCGGCATTCTCGTTTCGCTTTTCATCCTCTGGTCCGGCATTTCCGCCGCAAAGGACACTATCAGCCCCCTCATCGGCTCCGCGCCCTCCGCCGAATTCGTCTCCGAGGTCGAGAATATAATCCGCTCACATGAGGAGATCATCGGCATACACGACATGATGGTGCATGATTACGGCCCCGGGCGCAGGATAGTTTCCGTTCACGGCGAGGTTTCCGGCGCGGGCGATATATTCGCCCTGCACGATGTTATCGACAATATCGAGACCGAGCTCCAGCAAAAACTCGGCTGCGAGGCCGTTATACATATGGACCCCATCGACATGGAGGACAGCCGCGTTTTCGAGCTGCGCGATTTCGTTTCCTCATACGTAAAAGGCATAAGCCCGGAGCTTTCGGTGCACGACCTGCGCATCGTCCCCGGAACGAGCCACAGCAACGTGATATTCGACCTCGTCGTTCCCCCGCGCTTCCCCATAGCCGCCGACGCCGTTTCCGGGCAGCTTTCATCCGCCGTTTCCGAGCGTTTCCCCGGCTGCAACTGCGTTATCAAAACAGAAAATTCTTATGTTTAAATATAGGAGGAAAGAAACATGAAATTCAAAATGATACACGAATGCTACAACGTCCTTGACCTTGACCGCTCCCTGAAATTCTACGAGGAAGCGGTCGGCCTGCACGAAAAGTTCCGCATCGCCGCGCCGGACGGCTCCTTTATTCTCTGCTTCATCGGCAACGAGGAAAGCAGCTTCGAGCTTGAGCTGACCTGGCTGCGCGACCATAAGGAGCCCTACAATCTCGGCGAGGGCGAATTCCATCTCGCCTTCCAGCCGGACGACTATGAGGCCGCCCACAAGAAGCACAGCGAAATGGGCTGCATCTGCTTTGAAAACAAGCAGCTCGGCGTCTATTTCATTGAGGACCCGGACGGCTACTGGCTCGAAATGGTTCCCAAGCACTGATTTTTCAAAATCAAAAAGCAATCCCGATGAAGCCAATTTCGGCAATTCATCGGGATTTTTTATGGCCGCACCGCTCAATTCCCGCAGCATCTTATACGCCGGGAATTATGCGGCCTTGCCTATATTATTTTTGTAATGTCGCGTTTTGCATACACAAGTGTACGTACTTCCATTACATTATCTATAACAACATAAAACACCAAATAGTTTTTTACAGGGATTGCGTAATACACATTATTACGTTTTTTTACTGAGTGATACGGTTCAAAAGCTTCCGGCGTCTCCAGCCGCTTAATTATCGCGGATTCCACGCAGTCAACAAAATTCTCTGCCGCAATGGGATTACGAAGATTAACCGCAATATAATCCACGGTTTCCTGCAGCTTTTCTTCAAACAACGGCAAAATTCTCAGTTTATAGCGCTTTTCTTTCACGGATGCTCTTCCTCACTCTGCCAAATACATCTTCGACAGAGAAACGCATTTCAGACATATCAGCGTTTCGTTCTGCCTCATCCAAAGCAAGCTCAATTCCATCTGTCAAGGCAGAATACTGCTCTAAGCTCATAACCACCATTGAACCATAACCATTTTTTGTTAAAAAAACAGGTTCTCCGCTATTCAAGACAGTTTCTTCGATTTCAGGATATTTATTTCTGAGATCTGACACAGGGCGAATATTCAGCATCACCATCTCCCTCCTTTTTTATTTTCATAATTTTATCATAATTTTATCCTGATTGCAAGATGATTTTCTCATCACTCAATCGAAAAGAATTTTTTCCCGTTTTCGAGAGTTATTCTCGCGATTTCCTCCGCCGTCGTGCCGCGCACCTGCGCTATGAACCCGGCTATATATTTGAGGTATGAGGAATCGTTGCGCTCGCCTCGGCAGGGCACGGGCGTCATGTAGGGGCTGTCGGTCTCTATCATGAACCTGTCCTCGGGCATGGAGGCGATTATCTCCGGCGCTTTTTTGTTGTTTTTGAAGGTTATGGAGCCCGTGAAGGAAATATTCCAGCCCGCTTTGAGGATCTCCCTGCTCATTTCGAGGCTGCCGGAATAACAGTGGACGACGCCGCGAACCGCAGGGTAATCGCGCATTATCTTCAAAAAGTCCTCGTGCGCCTCCCTGTCGTGGACTATAACGGGCAGGCCGAGCGCCCCGGCGAGCTCCATCTGCCTGCGAAAAACCTCTATCTGCCTGTCGCGCGGCGAAAAATCGTAATGGTAGTCAAGGCCGATTTCACCGACGGCAACGGTCTTTTCGCGGCGGCAAAGCGCCTCTATCTCCGCGAAGGCAGCTTCGTCCGCGCCCTCCGCCTCATGGGGATGTATCCCGGCAGCGGCGTAAACAAAGGGGAAGCGCTCGCTCAGTTCGGCGGCAATGCGCGAGGTTTTCAGGTCGCTGCCCGGGTCTACTATAAGCTCGACGCCCTTTGAGGGCATGGAGGACAGAAGCTCGTATCTGTCGGCGTCGAATTTAACATCGTCATAGTGTGCGTGAGTGTCGAAAAACATAATTTTCACCTAAAATAAAAAAATACTTGAAATTGTGCCGGACTTATGATACCATACTTTGTGTGTGAATAAAAGCATTATATTTGTTTATAGGTCTTCGCGCTTTTTGCGCGGGCTTTATTGAAAGGATTGTTTGTTTATGCAGCTCGCTCTCACTATCGTACAGCTTATCTGTGCGCTCGCTGTCGTTGTCATCGTGCTTTTCCAGTCCGGCAAGAGTGCCGGTCTTTCCGGCGCTATCTCCGGCGCCGCCGATACATTCATGGCCAAAAACAAGGCTCATTCCATAGACTCGAAGCTTGCTAAAGCAACCAAGTGGGTCGCCATAGCCTTCGTCGTGCTCACGCTCGTTCTCAATATCATCGCGTGAGTTTGATTAATTTGGTTATCGCAGCGCACTGATTTATTCGGTGCGCTGTTTTTTTCTTCAAAAATAATTTACAAAATAATGTTTTATTATTCCGATTCATTTGATAAACTATGCTTATAATTAATGCAAGCAAGTTACCCAAGGAGAACATTATGAAGCTCATCAAAAAAATCGCGGCGGCGGCCTGTGCCCTCGCCTTTTCCGCTTCGCTCGCCTCCGGCGCAGGCGCGGCTTACATAAGCGAAAACGCCTCGAGATCGGCGGATATTCTTTACACGCTCGGCCTCATTCAGGGCACGGACAAGGGCTATGAGCTTGAGCGCCAGCCCACGCGCGCCGAGGCGCTGGCCTTCATTCTCCGTCTCAGCGGCCTTGAGGGCGACGTTCTGGCCGGGTCTTACAGCCAGCCGTTTACAGACGTTCCTGCCTGGGCGGAGGATTATATCGCCTTCGGCTACGCGCTCGGCCTCGTAAACGGCAGGACGAGCGAGCTTTTTGCGCCTAACGCGCCCGTTTCCGAGAACGATTTTTCCGCCATGCTCCTGCGTTCCTTCGGCTATAACGATACGCTCGGAGACTTTTCATGGGACAAGGCCCCGGAATTTGCCGCCCGCCTCGGCTTTATTGAGCGCGATGGGGACGGTTACTTTACGCGCGGCGATATGTTCACGGCGGCAGTCAAGGCGCTGTCTCACAGCGTCAAGGGCTCGTCCGAGCCCCTTATCACGACGCTTTCCCGCAGCGGCGCGGTGGACGCCTCCGTCGCCTCCGCCGTGGGCTACCCGCTCGGGCGCGCGCTGAGCGGCGCGGAGATTTCCGAGGCCTGCTCAAGCGCCGTTTTCACCATGCATTATTATGACTCGGTCGCGGGCTTTATAGCCGACCAGCCCATCGGCTACTCCAGCGCGTTCTTTATCACCTCCGGCGGCGTCGCCGTGAGCAATTACCACCCCTTTGCCGAGGCAACTATCGCCTGCGCCTTTTTGAACAACGGCGAAAAGTACCTTCTCGATAAGATTTTATTCTTCGATAATAAGCTCGACGCCGTTGTTTTCACCATCAAGTCCACGGCCTTCGGCGGGGTCGCCGTATCCGCGTTCCCGTATCTCGACACGATGGGCAGCGAAAGCGTCCATAACGGCGACGCGGTTTACGCCATCGGCAGCCCCCTCGGCTTGAACGACTGCATATCCTACGGCATCGTGAGCAACCGCAGCCGCATCGTTGACGGTTTCTCCGCCCCCATGATACAGAACACCGCGCCCATCTCCCAGGGCAGCAGCGGCGGAGCGCTCGTAAACGCCTTCGGCAAGGCCGTCGGTCTCACCAGCGCGGGCTTTGTCTACGGGCAGAACATGAACATCGCCGTCCCGCTCGATTTTCTCTCCGGGCTTGACCTTTCAAGCCCCGGCTGCAGCATCCTCGAAATGCGCGGAATAGTTGACGAGCAGGCGGAGAAGGAGGCGGCGGAGGCCGCCGCAGCCGCAGAAGCCGAAGCGCGCGGCGAAAGCGCGGATGGCGGAGAGGAAGCTTCCGCCCCCGACGGCGAATAATCCCCCCGCTTGCAGATAATAATTGACTATCACTATTAATAATATTATAATAATATCAGAAACACGGCGAGCGCGCAGCGTTTGCTGAAAAGGAGGTTTTCTCATGTTTGTTAAGGATAAAATGACCGTAAACCCCTATACCATCAAGCCGGACGACAGTATCAACGACGCCTTTTCCGCAATCAAGGACAACGGCTTTCACCAGCTCCCGGTAGTAAAAAACGGCAAGCTCGTCGGAATGCTCACGGAGCGCGAGCTCCAGAACGTATCGCCCTCGAAGGCGACCACGCTCAGCATTTACGAGCTGAATTATCTTCTTACAAAAATAAAGGTCTCCGAAGCCATGATGACCAACCCCGTCACCATCCAGGAGGATGAATTCCTCGAAAAAGCGGCTGTTATCATGAGGCAGCACGACCTCCGCGCCCTCCCCGTAATGAAGGGCGACAAGCTCGTCGGTATAATCACGCAGTCCGATATTTTCGACGCCTTTATCGACATGATGGGCGCGAGAAATTCCGGCGCGCGCCTTGCGCTCCGCGTTCCGAACAAGCCCGGCGTAGCGCTCGATATAGTCACAGTCATCAGCCGCACGGGCGCGAACATCCTGCACATGGCGCTCAACAACGGCGCCGATTTCGGCGAGCTCATCTTTAAGTTCGACCGCGACAATATTGACGATATAATCTCCGAGCTCAAGGCCAAGGGCTATGAGATAATCACCGCGAGCAATTAATAACAGGCATAAATCATAATTCCCCGCTGCGCCCTTTGCAGCGGGGAATTTTTGCCGTTATTTCTCAGGCCACTTCCTGCGGCGTTTTTTTCTTTTCGGGAAGCTGGGTTATGATTATCGCGCAGAACATTATTACGCAGCCGATCGCCTCGCGCAGCGTGGGAATTTCGGCAAGTATCACCATGCCGCCCAGCACGGCGAAAACGGACTCAAAGCTCATAATCAGCGAGGCCACGGCCGGCTTTGTATACTTCTGCCCCACGATCTGGAGCGTGTACGCGACGCCACAGCTCATAGCGCCCGCATAGAGCACCGGCACAGCCGCCGCCCTGAGCGCTTCGAGCTTCACATCCTCAAAAATAAGCATCGGCACGGCGGAAATCAGCCCGCATACGAAAAACTGGATGCACGAGAGCTTCACCCCGTCCACAATCGGCGCATAGTGGTCAACTACCATGATGTGCCCGGAAAAAATGAGCGCGCAGCACATTATGAGCAGATCGCCCTTGCCGAGCGAGAATCCGTCCTTCACGCTCAGAAGATACAGTCCGACGAGCGCTATAAGCACGCAGAGCCAAATCCTGAGCGGCGGCCTTTTGCCCGAAAAAAGCCCGAAAACCGGCACGATAACGATGTAAAGCGCGGTGATGAATCCCGCTTTCCCCGCCGTCGTGTACTCTATGCCGAGCTGCTGAAAATTCGAGGCCGCGCAAAGGATTATCCCGCAGATAACGCCCGCCTTGATAAGCCGTTTCTTCCCCGCCCTGTCGAGAGGAACGTAATCGCCGCGTTTTTTCTTCGCCGCGTCGAGCACGGCTATTACCGGGAGCAGGACTATCGCCCCGATAAAGGAGCGCACCGCCTGGAAGGTGAACGCGCCGATATAGTCCGCGCTCACGCTCTGCGCCACGAACGCGCAGCCCCATATAGCCGCCGTGAGCAGCAGCATAAGATTGCCTTTCATTGATTTAAGATTCATTTTCTACCAGCCTGCCATAAAAAACATCCCACGCCCGGGCTTTTGGGCTCCGAACGTGGGATGCATTATAACACACAATCACAGATCAGTCAAATCTGTAATTGTTTCCGTAGAGGCTGTGGCAGTATCCGTTATAGCCGCCCTCCACGTATACCGCGCCGTCCTGCGCGAAATAGATAAAGGGATAAGCCACGGCAAGCTCGCCGTTTTCGTCTATATAGCAGACGTCCATGTAGTAGGAAATCTCCATTTGCAGCGGGCCATCGCTTGTATCAAAGCTCGCCTCGATGTCTGCCAGCTGGTTCTCGGGGTCGGCGCTGAAATCATATATGCGGTTCTGGCCGAAGACGTAAATATACTTATCGGGGTCAGCCATGCAGGCGGTTATTTCCCCGTACATCTCGCTGCAGGCCTTGGGGAAGAAGGAGTAGGTATCATAGCTCGTGCAGTCCTTGCAATAAACCTCGCCGTAAGATACCGGCATATTCTCCGGCTCCTCAAAGAGGTAGCTGAACCACGTGTAGTCTCCGTAATCCTCAACATATATCGAGCACATTCCGTAATCCTCATAGCCGTCAAGGTAGCCGGTATAAATCGAGGTCGCGTAGCCGTAGCCTTCGTCTTCATAGACGGATAGGGCAAAGTCAAGGTCAGATTCAAGATGGTCGAAGAATTTTTCGATCGTGTAATCTCCGTCGAGCATAAAGGTGGTTATGCTGCCCACAACGAAGTCCGTCAGGTCTTCGTTATCATAAGCGACGGTCATTTCAAGGACATCGAGAATAGTCTGGGCTATCTCTTCATAGGGCGAGTCGTCCCCGGCGACCTTTATGCCTGCCGCCGTAACGTAGCCGGTATCGGGCTCCTCGGGCGCGTCGCTCTGTTCTTCCTTAACGGGCGCGCCCTCCGTGGGTTCCTCTTCCTCGGGCTCCTCCGTGGGCTGCGGTTCGGGCTCCTCAGTGGGCTGCGGCTCCATGCTCGGCTCCGGCTCCTCGGTCGGAGCGCCCTCAGTGGGTTCTTCCTCCTCGTGCTCCTCGACGTATTCGGCAACTTCTTCCTCTATCTTGTCCGCCGGGGTCTCCACGCTCTTCTGCGGGGAGAACTTTATGTAGAAACGCCTCCAGCAGCTTTGGTACGCGGTGTAGGCGACGGGATAATCTATGCTCATGAGCGCGGTATATTCCTTGCTCACAGCGCCGACATACAGGCCGTCGGCGTTATGCCATCTTACGATATTGTTGCCTAAGATAAGGTCGGAATCCTTGGCGTTCACGGAGAAGACGTTGAAAATATTGTCCGGGTCGGCGCCGTTCTGAAGCGGCTCCATCTTTATGTTCGCGTCAAGGCCGTTGAAGCTGTCGTGGAAGTAGATATATCCGTCGTATTCGCCCTGGAGCTTGAACTGGAGCGGAACTGTGACGGTGCAGCTATAGAGCGGGAAGTAATAATCCTTCATCTCGTTGGTGTCCAGCTCGTCGCCCTCGACGGCTATTGAGAGCATTTCGGAGGCCTTGTCGTAAAGCTCGTCAGCCTCGTAATCAAAGCAGAACAGCGCCGCGTGGTATTCGTAGCCGTTGCGGATGGAAATATAATGGTATATCTTCTCGTGCTCGTCGCGGGTGGCATTGCCCTTGAGGGAATGGTCTCCGCAGACCTCGTAGTTTTCAAGTCCTGCGGCATAGGTGAGAATCTCCAGCGATTCGGAGGCTTCCTCGCGGTAGAACATGATGTACGCGCCCGTTACGGGGTCGGTGAAATAATGCTCGCCGTATTCGCCGTCGTAAGCCTTGGTGAAGAGGTCGGGATAAGAAAGGACGCAGTCCCAGTCCTCAAAGGCATAATAGGTCTTCTTATATTTTCTCTGGCTCAGAGGTATCTGCTTGTTTTCGCTCTGCTTCTTCTGGTTAATCGGGCTTACCTTGCCTACGGTGTCCGCCCTGGCGTTGCTAACCCACTTGCCGCCCTCGACAAAGCGGCATTTTATGAGCCTGCGGAGCTCGCCGAAAACAAAGTCATATTTATTCTCATATGTAAGAGCCGCGTCAATGGAGCAGTGCTGCCCGAGGCCGGTATAGGAAAACTCCGTCTTGTTCTTGCCGATGGCTCTTTCGGAGCTGAACCAGTCGCTGCCCGAGGCAAGGACGAAGTTATACTCGGAGTTAGCGATGAATTCCTCCACCTCGTCCATGCAGGTATAGGGGTTTTCGTCCACGACGACCTTCAGCGTCGCGCTGCTGCGGCTGTCCTTGAAGGTCAGGGTACCCTCCTGAGACTCGGAAACGAAGCGAAGCTGCGAGGGATAGTACAGGAGGCATTCCGCGGCTTCTATATAATAAATGGAATAGCCGTGGTCATAATCATCGACGCCCTTTTTGTAGGCGGGGGAGGAAATGAGCGTCGAGGCAGCCTGAGCAGCCTTGCCCGTGTCCACCTTTTTCTTGGTTTTTACCGTCGCCTTTAGTTTTTTGCCCTGAGCCTCCATGTGTATAACGGAGGAAGCGTCTGACTTTTCGCTCGTCCATTTTACGCCCTGGCTCGTCTCGCCGGAAAGGGGCTGCGGCTCAAGCTCCTCGTCGTCCGGCTCGATGACTATCTCCATGTCCTCGGTTTTGTAGACGAGAGAGTCCTCCTCTGCCGTAACGTTCTCAAGAGGGACTACGTCCACCACTGCGTTCACCGGCTCGGTCTTCGGTTTGTCGTCGCCGCCAAGCATGATGACGACGAACAGTATCCCGAAAATAATCAGGATCGCGCAAGGTATAATAATGAGTATTTTTGCAATCTTGCTTTTCATAAGAGACTATTCTCCTTTCAGGCCTTCTGTATATATACCCATTATTATAGTTTAAATCATTTTCCGCGTAATAGCAAGTAACCTTTCGGCCTTTTTATGGCATCATCGCCTTAAGGGCCGGCAAATCGCCACGCTTATATAATTTTTGCTAATAGAAGGGTTTTCATGTTGCAGAGTAAGATAAAAACTATTATAATATCTGTATATTGATTTATTATGCCTATTGTTGAACAATATCCATATAATCGGAAAGGAGAAATCATGAATTTTGAAAGACTGCGCGTAACAATCAACGGCGTCGAGCGCCCGGTTGTTTACGACCCCGAAAAGGACACGCTGTCCACAGTCCTCCGCCGCATGGGTCTCACCGGCGTAAAGGTCGGCTGCGGTGTGGGCGTTTGCGGTGCCTGCTCCATTCTTTATAATGGAGAAGTCATCCGCTCCTGCACCAAGAAGATGAAGACCGTCACCGAGTTTGCGGAGATCTACACCATTGAAGCTCTTGGTACCGCCGCCAATCTTCATCCCCTCCAGCAGGCCTGGATCACCTACGGAGGCGTCCAGTGCGGTTTCTGCACGCCCGGCTTCATCATGTCCGCATACGGGCTTCTTCTCAAGAACCCCAATCCCACCCGCGAGGAGGTTCGCGAGTGGTTCCGCGTGCATAAAAACGTCTGCCGCTGCACAGGCTATAAGCCGATAGTTGACGCTGTCATGGCAGCTGCCGCCGTTATGCGCGGAGAGAAGACCATGGCCGACATCACCTACGATTTCGAGGGCGAGAAGGACATTTACGGTTCCCGCCATCCGCGTCCCGCCGCGCTCGCAAAGGTTCTCGGCCTTGCCGATTACGGCAACGATATCGAGCTCAAGGCTCCCGAGGGAATGGTTCACCTCGCTGTTGTTCTTTCCGACGCTATCCACGCCAAGATCATCAGCATCGACACCTCCGAGGCCGAGAAGATGCCCGGCGTCATCAGAGTCTTCACCGCTAAGGACGTTCCCGGCGGCAACGACCTCGAAGGCCCCGCCATCGTTCCCCGCCAGAAGGGCAAGGGCTACACCAAGTTCCCCATCATCTGCGGAGAAAAGGTCTGCCGCAAGGGCGATGTCGTCGCTCTCGTAGCTGCCGATACGCGCGAGCATGCGCGCGAGGCCGCGAAGATGGTCAAGCAGAATCTTGAGCCTCTGCCCGCATATACCACGCTTCCCGAAGCTGCGGCTCCCAACGCCGTCCGCCTTTTCGAGGAAATACCGAACTTCTACATGGAGCAGCCCGTATTCAAGGGCGAGGATCCCGAGGATGTATTCGAGGATGCCGATCACGTTGTCGGCGGAAGCTTCCATTCTCAGCATGAGCCTCACCTGCCCATCGAGTCGGACAGCATCATTTCTTACTTTGACCCCGACGGAATGCTCACCCTCCAGTGCAAGGTTCAGGCGCTCACCGAGTGCACCGACACTATCGCCCTCGGCCTGAGCTATCCGAAGGAGAACATCCGCATGATCATGAACCCCACCGGCGGCGCCTTCGGCTACGCCATCACCCCGGGCACTTATGTTCTCTGCGCGATGGCTACCATCCTTCTCAACTGCCCCTGCAGCCTTTCTCTGAGCTGGGATGAGTTCAACCACATGACCGGTAAGCGTTCCGCAACTTACACCAACGGCAAGCTCGCTGTCAGCGATGACGGTAAGATCCTCGCCGCTGAGTATGACTGCGGCCTTGACCACGGCGCATACGCCGTCGTCGCCGGCAAGATCTTCAACAACCTCGTTTCCGTCGGCTTCCACGGCTACGATATCCCCAACTTCAAGGGTCTCGTCCGCGGCGTCGCCACGAACCACGCCTTCAACACCGCGTACCGCGGCTTCGGCGCTCCCCAGATCTACACCACCACTGAGGCTCTCATCGATATGGCAGCCGAGGAAATCGGCATGGATCCCTGGGAGTTCCGTTACAAGAACTGCGCGCGCGAGGGTGCTACCACCATCAACAGCCGCCCCTACAAGGCGTATCCCTATCCGAAGCTCCTTGAGATGATCAAGCCCTATTACGACGAGTATAAGGCTCTTGCCGAAAAGGGCAAGGCTGAGGGCAAGGCCATGGGCGTCGGCGTAAGCCTCGGCGGCTTCCTCTGCACCATCGGCTTCATCGATTCCTCCAACTGCGCCATCGAGCTCATGCCCGACGGCACCATCACCAACTACAACACCTGGGAAGACGTCGGCCAGGGCGGCGATATCGGCGCTCTCACCCACACCGTCAAGGCTCTTGAGCCTCTCGGCATCAAGGCCGACCAGGTTCACCTCGTCATGAACGAGCTGCCCAAGTGCCCCGACTCCGGCATTTCCGCCGCTTCCCGCCAGCATTACATGACCGGCAACGCCATCATCGACGGCTGCAACAAGCTCATGGATGCCATGCGCAAGCCGGACGGCAGCTTCCGCACCTATGACGAAATGGTTGCCGAGGGTATCCCCACGAGATACGAGGGCCATTACGACCAGTTCGGTCTCGGGCTTCCTCCCGGACTCGACCCCAACACCGGCGAGGGCGACAAGGACGCAGAGTTCATGTACGGCTGCAACACCTGCCTCGTCGAGGTCGATAAGGCTACCGGCAAGACCACCGTTCTCAAGTATACCTGCGCTGCCGACGTCGGCGTTATCGGCAACAAGCTTGCCGTTGACGGCCAGGCTTACGGCGGACTTTCCCACTCCATCGGCTTCGCGCTCAGCGAGACCTATGAGCAGGACAAGAAGCACAACACCATCGCTGGCTGCGGCGTTCCCACGATAGACGCCATCCCTGACGACTTTAACGTCCTCTATTATGAGAGACCGCGTGAGCGCGGCCCGCAGGGCTCCGCCGGCTGCTCCGAGTGCTTCCAGTCTTCCGGCCACATGGCTGTTATCAACGCCATCAACAACGCTGTCGGCGTCCGCATCTTCGCTCTCCCGGCCACTCCCGAGAAGGTCAAGGCCGCTATCGAGAAGAAGGAACGCGGCGAGGATCTCACTCCCGAGCAGTATTGGCTCGGCTCCGACTTTAACGAGGAGCTTGATTACATCAAGGCCAATCCCCTGTAATAGCGGAAAAAAAGATCAATCGAAAGCAGGGTGTGCCTCATAAGGTGCACCCTGCTTCAATAATGATGATTAAAACTAATGAGGGTTATGACTATGTTACTCGAAGAAGCCACCGCTTATACCCAGCGCTGTTTTAACGGGGAGCCTGCGACCTGTTCGTTTGCCTGTCCCTTCCATCTCGACCTTCGCAATTTCCTCGACAAGGCTTCAAAGGGCAAATGGAACTCGGCGTACAAGGCTCTGCGTTCGGCAGTCACCTTCCCTGTCGTCGTTTCCCGCCTCTGTCCCCGCCCCTGCGAGGGCGCGTGTCAGCGTTCCTCTACGGGCGACGCGCCGATAGCCGTCGGCATGATTGAGCGCGCCTGCCTAAACTTTGCCAAATCCCGCAAGCCCGAGTCCTATGCCATCCCCCCGAAGTCCGAGAAAATCGCCGTTGTCGGCGCGGGCGTCGCGGGGCTTTCCTGCGCGCTCGGTCTCGCTGCGAAAAAATATAACGTAACCGTCTTTGAAAAGGCCGCCGCCTGGGGCGGCAGACTCCGCGAGCACCCCGAATTTCCTCTCTTCGACGAGGAATTTACCCTTCAGTTTTCCGTCGCCAAGGCGGAATTCATATTCAACCACGAAATCAAGAGCCTTGATGAACTCTCCGGCTTCGACGCCGTCTATATTGCGACCGGTGCGGGCGGAGAGGATTTCGGCCTTAAAAATACATGGGCCCCTTCCCTTTTCACAAGCTCCGAGCCTAAGGTTTTCCTCGGCGGCGAGCTCTGCTCTCTCGGCCTTATGGAGAGCATATATGTGGGCCAGGAGGTCTCCAAAATTATTGAAATCTTCCTCCAAACAGGAAAGGCCACCCTCCCGCACGACGCTTATGACAAGAACGCCTGCGGCCATGAGGTAGACCACAGCGGCGACGAAAGCCGCCCGCGCGTCGAGGCTGCCTCCGGCGAGGATTACACGGAGGACGAAGCCAAGGCCGAGGCCGGGCGCTGCATGATGTGCGACTGCGACAAGTGCATGAACGCCTGCGAGCTCCTTAAAATGTACCGCAAGCGTCCCGAGAAGCTCGCGCTGGAGGTTTTTGCCGACTCGAAAGCAAAGCCCCCGATAGCTCCCTGCTCCCTCACCCGCCAGACCTTCTCCTGCAACGACTGCGGCTACTGCAAGTCGATATGCCCGGAGTCCGTCGATATCGGCGCGCTGCTGAGTCTTGCTAAAACCGTGCGCGTTGCCGCCAACACGCAGCCGAAGGCGCTGCATCATTTCTGGCT
>JAEEGK010005829.1_pt1 | contig 29788 bp, 25 predicted proteins | sample 8958771 | NCBI WGS metagenome assembly JAEEGK01 (sample SAMN16246547, study PRJNA631951) | gut metagenome | biome: gut microbiome; feature: rumen; material: SC-attached | host: Bos | place: Iran: Karaj | collected 2018-10 | reverse complement strand
AGTTCTGATATACAAGACATTCTTGCGTAATTTTTGTATATTTGCCAACAGATACTAACAAAAAACGTTCATTTGATAACAAAAATGATACATTGAAACAATTTTTGAACGTGATGAACGATATTTTAACACTGTGCTAACGATACATTTGTAGTTTTGCAGCAGAATTTCAAATCAAATTGAGTACTAACAATTAAAACGATCAACAATGGAGCAACTAAAGAAACTGATTCTGAGTTTGACAGTTCTGCTGACAAGTACCATCGTGTACGCACAGACGCAAATTAGTGGTACAGTGGTCGACGCCACCGGCGAAGCTATTATCGGTGCCACAATTATGGAAAAAGGAAGCTCGAACGGTACAATTACCGATTTCGATGGAAACTTCACAATCAAGGTAAACGAGGGAACTACACTCGTGATATCTTACATTGGCTATGATTCACAAGAGCTTCCTGCCAAGAAAGGCATGAAAGTAACATTGAAAGACAACGCCAAGGAACTGGCCGAGGTGGTAGTAACTGGTTATACCACCCAGCGTAAGGCCGACCTGACAGGCGCTGTAGCTGTGATGGACATGAAAGGCCCAATCAGCGAGAGTGACCCTAACATGCTGAACTCTATGCAAGGTAAGCTGGCAGGTGTCGACATCGTTACCGATGCAGCCCCTGGTGGCGGCAGTTCTACTATCCGCGTGCGTGGTATGAGTACCGTTAACGCATGCGATCCTCTTTATGTAATCGACGGAGTTGCTACCAACGAGAATCTCAACTCGCTGAATGCTGCCGATATTGAGTCTATCCAGGTTCTGAAGGATGCTTCTTCTGCATCTATCTACGGTAGCCGCGCTGCTAACGGTGTTATCATTATCACCACCAAGAAGGGCAAGGAAGGCAAGATGAACATCAACATCAATTACAATGCAGCTCTACAGACCGTTGCCAAGCGTTACGACGTACTTAATGCTGAGCAATGGGGACGTGCTTACTGGCAGGCTGCTGCCAATAATGGCATTGCTCCTACAGCAGCTCAGGCTCTATATGGCAATGGAGCCACTCCTCAGTTGGTTGGCAGTGTTAATGGTATCAATACCGCCGACACGAATTGGCAGGACGAGGTTTACAGCTCTGCATGGACACAGAATCTGTCTGCCAGCATCTCTAACGCTTCTGATAAGGGTAGCTACATGTTCTCTGCCAACTATATCAACCAGAACGGTTTGATGGATCAGACTTATTACAAGCGAATCTCTGCTCGTGTAAACTCTACCTATAATTTTAATAAGTACATACGCGTAGGCGAGAACCTGATGATTGCCAAGTGGGATAATCGTGGTGCCGATGTAAATGGCGACCGTGGTATTCCTTACTCGGCTATGCGTCAGCATCCTGCTATCCCAGTTTATTCTGCAGAAGGAGTATATGCCGATCCTGTAGCTATGCTCGGCTCAGATATCGACAACCCTGTACAGACACTTTACAACATGCGCGACAACAAGAACTCTTCTTGGCGTATCTTTGGTAATGGTTATATCGACATTATGCCTATCAAGGGTCTTACCCTGAAGAGCAATATTGGTATTGAGCATGTTCAGTATCTCAACAAGTCGCTGACGCGTAATGTACGTGCTACTGACGATACAGCTAACCGCGCAGTAAGCAGCGGCTACGGTCAGGGTGACACATGGACATGGACTAACACAGCCAACTATCTTTTCGACCTGAATGGTCAGCATCACTTCAATATCCTGCTTGGTTCTGAGGCTATCAAGTATGTATTCGAAGACCTGACTGCCACCCGTAAGGATTACGCTTTTGAGGATGCCGACTATATGCAGATAGGTTCCGGCTCAGGCACAATGACCAATGGTGGTGGCAAACAGGAGTGGGCTCTCTTCTCACTCTTTGGTAAGATTGACTATAATTTTGCCGACCGTTATCTGTTCTCAGCTACTCTGCGTCGTGACCAGACCTCTCGTCTGTCTAAGGACAATAATTCTGGCATATTCCCAGCATTCTCAGCTGCATGGCGCCTGAGCGAAGAAAAGTTCTGGCCAAAGAACAAGATTATTGATAACGTAAAGATTCGCGTAGCATGGGGACAGAATGGTAACTCTGCTATCTCAAACAACTATGCTGCATTCTCAACATACGCTTACGATCTTGGCAATGGTGCCTACGACCTGAATGGAACAAATACCAATGTAGTTAGCGGTATTAAGGTGGCTACAACAGGTAACCCCGACCTGAAGTGGGAGACCACTACACAGACCAACCTCGGTATCGATGCATACCTGTTTGGTGGTTCAGTAAGTCTCGGACTTGATTACTATTGGAAGAACACCAAGGATATGATTACCATTCCTCCTGTACTCTCTGTAGCTGGTGAAAATGCTGCAAAGTATATGAATACCGGTGAGATGAAGAATCATGGTTTCGAGCTGAACCTAGGTTACCATTCTCCACAGTACGGCGACTTCTCTTGGGATGCTAGCCTTAATGCCTCAATGTATCGCAACAAGCTTGTAAAGCTTAACGATGAAGTAAGCGTTATCGGCGGCGATTTCCGTCTGATTGAGGGCGAACCAATGGGTGTTTACTATGGTTATATCAGCGATGGAATATTCCAGACTGCCGATGAGGTTAGCAATCACGCCATTCAAGAAGGTAAGGGCGTTGGTCGTCTGAAGTATCGCGATATTAATGGTGACGGCACAGTAAACGAGGCCGACCGTTGCATCATAGGCGATCCAAATCCTGACTTTGGTATGGGTCTCACCCTGACTGCCAATTATAAGAACTGGACATTCTCAACCTTCTTCTCTGGCGAGTTTGGATTCGACATCTACAATGGTACACGTAAGCAGTTGGAGTTTATGACCTACGGCAACCTGTATACAAACCGTGGAGTTGATGTTCTCAATGCATGGACACCAGAAAACACTGGCGCAACAATCCCAGCACTTACAACAGTGGATGACAACAACGAGACACGTATGAGTACTTACTTCGTTGAAGATGGATCTTACTTCAAGTGCAAGTATCTCAAGGTGGCTTACAAGTTCGACCAGAGTTGGATGAAAACTATCGGTCTCACTGCTCTGAGCCTGTATGGCCAGGTAGAGAACGTATTCACACTCACAAGTTACAAGGGACTTGATCCTGAAGTTCCCCTCTCAACCTACGGCGCTCGTATCGACAATGGTCCGTATCCTCGTGCTCGCACATTCTCTGTAGGATTGAATGTTACTTTCTAAAATTGTAGAATTTGAAATAATAAAGAATTGAAGTTATGAAAACGATATATAAATTCATCTGTGCAAGTCTGTTAGTTGGCAGTTTCACATCTTGCAATGATATGCTCGACACCGTTCCTCAGGGACAGTTCACAGCCGAACAGCTTGACGATAGCAGTATAGAAGGACTCGTTGCATCAGCCTATGCCGGACTTGAGGCTCACTTCTTTGGAAACAATGAGGCTTTTGCAGGTCCGTCAACCAACTGGATCTTCGATGTACGCTCAGACGATGCCTATAAAGGTGGTGGCGGTACTGGTATGGAGGAGAACATCCACCTGCTCGAAGTAAGCGAGATTAACAGCGATAACGTTAGCTGTCTCAACAAGTGGCAAAACAATTACTATGCCATCAGTCGTGTACACAACGCCATGTTGGCTCTTCAGGCTGCTACCAGCGTCAACAATGCTGAGGCTGTTATGGGCGAACTCAAGACCCTGCGTGCCTGGTATTATTTCGACCTGATCCGCATCTTCAATCGTATCCCATATTTCATCGAGGGTGAAGATGTAAATACAAAGCCTAATGATGAATACACACGCGATGAAATCTTTGGTTTCATCAAACGCGACCTCACTGAGGCTATTGCCGTATTACCAGCACAGAAGAGTGCTGTAGGTCGTATCACCAAGACTACTGCCCAGGCTATCATGGCTAAGGTTTGCGCCTTTACCAGTAGTTGGGATGATGTTAAGACCTATGCCGACGCCGTTATCAGCAGTGGTCAATACAGCCTCTATGCCAACTTCGGCGACCTGTCGAAGATCGATAACAACAACGGCTCAGAGTCTATCTTTGCACTCCAGGTTTCTACCGCCAACGACAATGCTCACATCAACTGGAGCAATCTGCTGAACTGCACATATTCTGACGGGAACCTTTATGGAACAGGCGACGACTTCTTCTATGGTTCACAGAATCTGGTTAACGCTTTCCGTACCGATCCTGCTACAGGTCTGCCTTACCTCGATGGCACATTCAACAAGGTAAACGTAACAGAGAACTACAACGGAACCCTCGACCCACGTCTCGACTTCACCGTTGGTCGTATAGGTTTCCCTTGGCGTGGACATATGTATAACGACAAGTGGTGTCGCGCCTACGATACATACGGAGAGTTCTCTAACAAGAAGGCTTGGCCTGCTCCTGAGGTATCGCTTGCTACATGGCCTTGGGGTTGCAATCCTCTTAACTTCATGTTCATTCGCTATGCCGACATCCTGCTGCTCAAGGCAGAGGCTCTGATCGAGACTGCTACAGGCAACAACGCTGCCGAGGATGCAGGACTAGTTGAGGCTCGCAATCTGGTTAACCAAGTTCGTCAGCGTGCTGCCAATAGTATCGACGGTAACTATTCGCCCACCGATCTCGATCCATTCAAGGCCGACTACCTGGTAGGTCTCTATCCAACAGCAGGCGATGGTAATCTCTATTGGACAAAGGAGCGTGCTCGTATGGCTCTGCGCTTTGAGCGCCGCCTGGAACTAGCCCTCGAAGGCAACCGCTGGTTCGACCTCGTTCGCTGGGGCAACGACTATCTCATCAACACGATGAACACCTATATGCAGGAGGAAACAGCTCTGCGCGCCTATTACAACGGTCGTAGCGTAAGTGCCAACGAGATATTCCTGCCTGTTCCTCTCGATGAAATAGATAATTCAAATGGACTTTACAAACAATACTAAAAGCTTACAATTATGAAAAAGATATATTTAGCATTCATTGCTGCGCTGAGCATCTTTACAGCATGCTCTGACGTAGAACTGCCAGCATCAGCATCCGATTCAAAGGATACAGTCAGCTCGCTTGAATACGACAATCCTCAGGGAAGCCGTCAGGTAACACTGCACTGGACAAACCCTGCAGGCGATGTAACAGGCATCCAGATTATCAAGGATGATATCGACGTTATCGAACTGGAAGGTGCCCAGACCAGCTATCTCATCAAGAAGGCTCCAACCAATGTTGATGTAAGCTATACTGTCAAGGCTCGCTTTGCCGACGGTACAATGTCTAAGGGACAGACTATTCGCCTCTATATTCCTTACGAGGCACAGAAGGGTGGTTCGAAAATCGCAATGCTCGTGGCAAACGACTATACCTCATCTGACGACGAGAAGGCTGCTGTAGATTGGTTCAAGACCAACTATGTGGCTAAGGATAAGGGCATCCTGCTTACACCTGCCACAATCGACGATCTCGACATCGAGAGTCAGACAGCATGCTGGGTAATGTGCGACCGCATTGGTATCGATAAGGGATGGACGAATCTGCCTGGCGACCTAGCTTCTACAGCTACAATCGAGGCTCTGAAGAGCTTTACAGCTGATGGTGGAAACCTGTTGCTTACCAATCATGCCACACAGCTTACTGTAGCTCTTGGCCGTATCGCAGAAGCTTATGCACCTGGTATCTATGGTAGCGGTGATGGCGGACAGAACAACGACATCTGGGGTGTACATCCTATTATAGGTAATGTAGAGGGACAAATCTACGACCACTCTGCTCACGATATCTATCGTGGTATGACTTATGAGGCTGATCTCTTTGCTGGTATCTACTGCTTTGAGGGTCCTGGCGTGAAGGGCGATCACAACTGTATGTGGGACCTCAATGCCTATGGTCTGGCAGCTAATCCCAATGTGGTTACTGCTTGGGAGGAACTCACCAACTCTACCGTTCTTGGCACATGGAACCACGTAGTTGACTACTGCTGTGCAGGTATCGTAGACTTTGCTCCTACCACCAGCTTTGCAGGCCGTATACTTGCTGTAGGTCTGGCAGCATACGAGTGGAATCTTGGTGGCGCAGCTAACGACAAGCAAGACCAGCTTGAGAAGTTTACAGCCAACTGTCTGAAATATGTTGGTGAACCTGCTGAGAGCAAAGTAGCTATGCTGGTACCCGATGACTATACAGCTAGCGACGATGAGAAGGATGCTGTAGAGTGGTTCAAGAAGAACTATGTAAATACCGGCAAGGGCGTGCTGCTTACACCTTCCACTATCGACAATCTCGATATCGAAAGCAATCCAATGTGTTGGGTAATGTGCGACCGTATAGGTATCGATAAGGGTTGGACAAACCTGCCAGGCAACCTAGCTTCTACAGCTACTATCGAGGCTCTGAAGGCATTTGCTGCTGATGGTGGAAACCTGTTGCTCACCAATCATGCCACGCAACTCACTGTTGCATTGGGCCGTATCGCTGAGGCTTATGCTCCTGGCATCTATGGCAGCGGCGATGGCGGACAGAACAACGACATCTGGGGTGTACATCCTATTATAGGTAATGTAGAGGGACAAATATACGACCACTCTGCTCACGACATCTATTGGGGACTTACCTATCAGCCCGATCTGTTTGCAGGCATCTACTGCTTCGAGGGTCCTGGTGTAAAGGGTGACCACAACTGTATGTGGGACCTCAATGCATACGGTCTGGCTCCTAACCCCAATGTGGTTACAGCTTGGGAGGAACTCACCAATTCTACCGTTCTTGGCACATGGAACCACGTAGTTGACTACTGCTGTGCAGGTATCGTCGACTTTGCACCTACCACAACATTCGCTGGCCGTATCCTTGCAGTAGGTCTGGCAGCTTATGAATGGAACCTGGGTGGTGTTGCTAATGACCAGCAAGACCAACTCGAGAAGTTCACTGGCAACTGTATAAGTTATCTGAAGTAAAGAAATGGGGGCGATTTGCCCCCATTTTTGTTTCATGAACGAAATTTTGCAGCATTTGAAACATTATTTAAAGCACTAATAGCAGAATTATCGTACTTTTGCAGCAGAAATCAAATCATTGTAATTTATGAGACTAAGAACCCTTTTGCTCGCAGCACTTACAGTCACAAGCCTGAGCGCAGCTGCTCAGACTACCGCTGCCCACTTCGACATGTCGTTGAATAATGGTCAGATCACAGAGTCTGTATCTAACACCAGCTATACTGTAGCGTCGCAGTTGCCTGCTTGTACTATTGCCAGTCCCTCTGGAGTTGCACTACGCTTTGATGGATATAGCAATTATGTCAAGGCAGGTATGTCTGCCAGTACCATTAGTACAGAGGCCATGACCCTCAGTGTTACACTAGCAGCCGAGAGTTACCCGATGATGAAAGTCGATGTAGCAGAAGAGACACCTACCTTTGCTACTATTTGTGGCAACCTGGACGAGACGGGCAAGAAGGGATTTTCACTCGAGTTGTCATCACAGGGTGACCTACGTGCACGACTGTATGTAGACTATAGTGGAGGATATATGGTTACTGTCGATGGTTCAAAGAAACTGCCTCGCGGACAATGGAATATGCTTACTCTTACCTTCGACAAGAACGGCAATGCCATCAATCTTTATCTTAATGACGAACAGATTGGTACCAAGCGTTCAAACAGATGCAATCTGATATTGGGCACAAACAATTTCTATATTGGCAAGGATGCTACAGATGTTAAGTCTGGCCCGTTCCTTATCAATACATTCTGTGGTGCTATCGATGATATCGTCATTAATAATGAGGTAGCAGCTCCAGCAGCATTTACCCAACAGGAAGCAGATTTCAATTATCCTGCAGAACGTTATGCAGATAATATTTGGCGCCCACAGTTCCACGCCCTGCCTTCAGGTTCGTGGACTAACGAGACTCATGGTTTGATTTATAGTGGTGGTCGTTATCACGTGTTCTTCCAAAAGAATCCCAATGGTCCGTATATGTCACGCCTGCACTGGGGACACATCTCAAGCGAGGACCTTTATGACTGGACAGAGGAACCCATCGCCATCTACCCAGGCGAGAGCTATGATATCAAGGGCTGCTGGAGTGGTTGCGTCTACGAGGATGGAGGCGACACCTATATCCTATATACTGCCGTAGACAATGCAAAAGCTAGGATTGCACAGGCTAAGACCAAGGATACCGGACTAGTAGAATGGGAGAAGCTGGGTGTCATCATCGATGGCCGACCCTCTGGACTTTCAGATGATTTCCGCGATCCTTATTTCTTCACAGCCAATGGCAAGAAGTATATCATCGTGGGCACCAGCAAAAACAATATAGGTGCCTGCACACTACACAGATACGAAAATGGCAAGTGGTCCAACGATGGCAGTATATTCTTCCAAGGAGGAAATGCCAACCAGCACGGCACGTTCTGGGAGATGCCTAATGTAACAGATATGGGTAACGGTAAGTTCCTGTTTACCTGTACACCGCTCAATACTGGTGTAGGTGTTCGCACGCTCTGTTGGGTTGGTACCATCGACACTGATGGCAAGTTTACCCCTGACGGTGAAATGCAGTATCTGGAGATGGGCGGCATCAGTCGCGATGGCTACGGCCTATTATCGCCATCTATCTATCAAAAGGATGGCAAGACCTTGCTGTTGGGCATTGTACCTGATAAACTTGCCAGCGAAGAAAACTACAAGATGGGGTGGGCACACAACTACTCGCTGCCTCGCGAAATCAGCATTGCAGCAGATGGTTCTTTGGTTCAGAAGCCATATAGCGGACTTGATGGAATGCGTGAAGCTGAGGGTATGAGCGGCAGACAACTGGAACTGCGAGGCGAGTTTACCGTACCTAATGGCACCTGCGGTTTCCGCTTCCTGAAAGCTGGCGACAAACAGGCTACGCTGAGCTACGACCCTGCAACAGGTATCCTCACGCTCGACTACACCACTCTCGACCGTGTTTCTACCGACAACGGTGTCTGGTCGGCAGCATTGCCTCAAAAGGTAGCTGTAGGCGAGAAACTAACACTGCACATCTACCTAGATGGTTCCATCGCAGATATCTTCGTCAACGACACATGGGCATTCTCCACACGCATCTTCCCCACCAATAGCGAGGCTACGGCTGCTGAAGCCTTTGGAGATAGCAATGCCGACATTAAAGGTTGGGTGCTAAATGCCAGTAAGACCACAGGTATTGGCGCAATACTCAATAATAGAGTTCAAAATACTAATTACAAACTTTACGATCTTCAGGGGCGCCGTCTTACAGCAGCTCCCAGTAATGGTCTGTATATCATGAACGGAAAAAAGTATGTTAGTCGCTGATTCACTTATCGTTATAGGTCTCGCCACCGTCTCTCTTGGAACTATCCATGAGGCTGATGGTGTGCAGGAGCGCACTTTTTGGCTGCTCAACACTGGTACTGAGTCGGTAGCCCTATATCAGGGTTATACCTCATGCGGTTGTACCACCATACATTTTTCTAAAGATATCCTTGTTTCGCCAGGCGATAGCACTGTTGTCAAACTGCGATTTAATCCTCAAGGTAAAGGCGGAGAGTTCGAAGAAACTGGTACCATCGAGTATGGTAAAAACCGTAAGCGCATCCAGATGTCGATGATTGGTACATGTATCACAAGTGAAGAAACGCTGATGCGTCAGTTCCCTATCCGCATCGATGATAACCTGCGGTTGTCTACCAACCGTTTCGACCTCGGCATCATGCACGTAGGCGAAAAGAAAGAACGTAGTGTCGTCATACTGCACAGAGACGAAGCTAATCGTCAAGAACGCATATCCATCGTCTTTTCCCCCAGTACAACTACACCAAAAGGTGTTCAACACATACAATATCCCATAAAAACAATCACCCAAGGACGAGAGCAAAAGCTCACTATCACCCTTGATGTACTTATAAAATAGCTTCATTGCTTACAAAAATGTTACAATGAACGATTTTTGTTAGTGATTGAAATAAAAATTATTGATGAATATTTAAAAACGCTCTATCTTTGCAGCAGAGATTTAAGATACAGTCATATTGTTAATAGTTAGTTTATTGTTTTAGGTTCATCGAGTAATTAATTGGTTAATGTTAGTTAGTAAGTTAGTAGTAAGGTAATGGATTGGTTTTTGAGTAAAAAAGGTGCGGCTCGTGAAAGAGGGCACTGAAAAAGCCCTTAGTTTGAGGATACCCTCTTGACTAATTGACAAAAACAGATTGCATATAGCCGTCAAATGCGGATTTGCAATCTGCTTTTGTTTTATCATTAATAAAAGTCTGGAAGCCCGTTGTAGTGGTATTATTCGCCTTATTGGGCTTCGTATAGGTATGAATACTCTCCGCTTAGATTAGTTTGAGTATTCTCTTGATGTTTGCTGCAAATATTGTGATGGCTCCCTGCATCTGCATGGAGTATAATCCGTAAGATTCTGCCCTGTCATAGCCAAATACATGTTTTAGCTCCGCATTTTTTGCCTCAATCTTATATCTTTCTCTAGCCTTAGCCTTAAACTCCGGCGTTTTCTGAACTTCCATTAGTCTTTCCTGCTCACCAGTCCTGATAGGGACGCTGTATGTCTTGCTTTTAGCCCCGTTCTTATAACATCCTTCCCGATGAGCACAGGCTTTGCACTTTTCCACATCAAAATAATATGTCCATGCCTGATTCCATTCTCCATCCTTCTTTCCCTGTCTCGCTTTCCTTATAGCCATGTGGCCTGCAGGACAGACAAACATGCCTGCATCCTTGTTGAAGTCAAACTTGTCTTCTTCCTTCCTGACGCCATTGCTGATGATAGGATGTAATCTGGAAATCAGTTCAAATCCATTGTCCCTGTCTTCCGCCAGTCTCAGATTTTCTTTACCGGAATAAGCGGTATCACCGATAACTGTATCCACCTCCATACCGTTGCTACGACTCTGCTCCACAAGTCCCTTCAGCTGGGGACCGTCTCCCTTTTCACCAGATGTCACCACGGCAGCCGTGATAATCCTCTCGTCGCTCATGGCAATGTGTGTCTTATAACCGAAAAAAGAACTGTCTTCGCTCTTATGGCCTACACGGGCATCCTCGTCCTTGGACGTGGTATAGTGGTCCTCTATGTCCTCAAGGGTCTCTTTCAGCATGTTGATACGCTGTTTGACGGCTGGCACCTCGGCGATACTTGCATTGCTGGATACTATATCCAAAAGTTCTTTTGTGTAGTCCAGCTCACGGACGAGGTCATCGTCCTCGTTCTTCTTGGGGAGTAACGGCTTAATGTCCTCGTCTGTGTTGTAAAGAGCCTTGCGCAGTTGCTTGGAACGCAGACGGAGCACCTCTATAGGAGTGTATGGGTTGGATCTTGATGCCGTATGTGTGGCATCAACGATTATAGTCCTCGATTTGATGATGCCCTTCTCTATGGCAACATCCACAGTCTTCTTGATGAGGAGGTTTAACAGATCCATATCCTTAAGACGAAGCTTACGGAACTTGCACAGGGAAGTCGGATTGATCACATCCTCCTCAGGAGCCATGCCCAGAAAGTACTTGAAGGACATGTCATAGCGGGAACGCTCTACTACATCCACATCGGAAATATCATAGATAATCTTAAGCAGAAGGTATTTGAACATGCGGATGGGGGACTCGGCCATACGGCCATTGTCCTGACAATACTTGTCCACCAGTTCCTGGTATACGAAGGAAAAGTCTACCAGTCCATTGATGCGCCTAAGTAGATTGTCTTGTGGGACAACTATGTCGTACAAGGCACTGTACTCACTCAATACAAACTTTTGTTGTTGTGATAGCATAACATGATTCTATTATGCTGTAAAGGTACAAAAAAATCTGCACATAGCCAAACATTTAAGTGACTATGTGCAGAACTAAATTGTTAAAATAAGCCTAACGGGACTTTTTCAGTGCCCTCGTTCATGACACATCCTTTTTTTTCGTGATTTCTTAATTCTTTTGCATTATTACTACCTTCTACCAATATAGTATGCAAAATTCGAGAATGTTACGTATTGGAAGAGAGTTTTTTATACAACAAAGGTTGTTTTCTTAAAAAAACTTATCATCGACAATGCACAATCAATCAAAAATGATAAGTATAGATCCCATGCTTTTCGCGCCTGTGATTTTGCGGTTTCGAAATATGAATGAGTGATAAGCTAACTAATAGCATATTGCTTCATAAGACTCTCCGATTGTGTATGTAATTTGAACATGCAAGAATAACATTCATATAAAAATATACGTGCGTAAACCTTTTACCTCTTGTGCTTATCAAATTGTCTTTTTTTAGATGCACTCGAAAATCATTGCACTTTGTCTTTTTCAGGAAGTAACATCTTGCATTTGTTCCCTCCTTGGGAATGAAATGTTCCCACGTTGGGAATGAATCGTTCCCAAGTTGGGAATATACTATAAGGAATAGTCCGAACAACTTGAAGAGATAATCTGAACGACTCATAGACATAATCCGAACACAATACACAATTTTATTTAGAATTCGACGAAAAATCTCTCATCTCTCACCAAACCTCTCAAAATCCGCATAAACACAGGGGATTCGGGCGATGAGAGATTATCAGAATCTCTCCCTAATCTCTCCCTAATCTCTCATACCATCTCTCCCTCCATCCCTCAACACCTTCTGATTTTTAACATTTCAAGAAAAAATGAAAAAAAAATGCCGAAAAACTTGCAAAACGCGTTTTTATTTTGTATCTTTGCACCAAGAAAATGCGAAGCTGCCCACGCAGCCTAGCACCTCGGAAACGAACGCTGTGGAAAGCGCGCCGACTATAAACGACATTAAAATAAATATGGAAGAAAAGAATGTAACAATGAGTGGAGCACTCAGTGCTTCGCTTGAGGCAACTCTCGCAATCGAGATGTTCCTCAATGAGAATTATCGATTCCGCCGAAACACCCTAAACGGCAAGGTGGAATATGCTACGCTGCCTAAGGCAGATGTGTTCCGACCTCTGACAAAGGAGGCTCTGAACAGTATCGTGATTCGTGCCAAGCGCGAACAGATACTGGAGAAGGGAAGTCCTAAGACGGAGATAACGGAATATGTGGAATCTGAGGAGGTGCCTGAGTACAATCCTGCACAGGCATTCCTGACTAGTCTACCCAAATGGGACGGACAGAACCATATCGCCAGGATATTTGGTAGAATACCAGGCATAAGCTCTGAGCAGCTGAACTATCTCACCATCTGGCTTCGCTCAGCCGTAGCCCACTGGCTGCAGATGGATATGCTGCATGGCAATGAGTGTGTGCCTACGCTAATTGGTGATCAGGGTTGTGGTAAGACAACCTTTGTGCGCCGACTGCTGCCTCTGCATCTGCGAGAGTTTTATCTGGACTATCTGAACCTATCGAACAAGTTCGACAAGGAGATGGCTCTAACGAATAATCTCATTGTGAATCTGGATGAGCTCGAGGCTATCAGTGTTAAGCAGCACGCCAAGCTAAAGCAGACCCTGTCTGTAAGCAAGGTGAACGGTCGTCCTATCTTCGGCCGTACTCAGCAGGATCGCCCTCGATTTGCATCGTTTGTGGCTACCACCAACAATCCCCACCCGCTGACTGATCCTACGGGTAGCCGTCGATACATCTGTATCCGTATCCCTGACGGGTTCCTTATTAATAATGTGGGCGAAATAGACTATGGACAGCTATACGCTCAGGTGGTGTACGAACTGCGCGAGCTGAAAGCTCCCTACTGGTTCTCGAACGATGAGGTGGCTCGAATACAGCAGCTGAATCAGGAGTTTATGGAGCAGAAGGACCTTGGTGAGATGTTTGTGGCCTGCTTCCGCCAGCCTGAGGAGGGCGAAGTGCCCAAGCAGATGAACTGCGACCAGATGATAGAGGAGATACGCAAGAGCTATCCTTCGCTCAGCAACACCATCGGCAACAAGGTGAAGCTGGGTAAGACCATCAAGGCGCTGGGTTTCAAGCACAAGGAGCGTGCTCATATCTCGTACTACGATGTAATGCCCATAAGGGTGGCGTAACCTTGAGAGATGCAGGGAGAGATTAGGGAGGGATGAGGGAGAGATTCCAGCAATCTCTCACCGCCCGAATCCCCTGTGTTTATGCGGGTTTTGAGAGATTTAGTGAGAGATGAGAGATTTTTATTGATAACAACTAAAAACTATTTATTATGGAAGAAAAAGTACTTAAAGCGAATGATATCCCTATGGGATATGCTATGTGTTTCAACGACGGATGCGCCGACAAGGACAAGTGCATGCACTATCAGGCCATGCTGCTTACATCAGCGGGGCGCTATAGTGGCTCAGCCGTTTTCCCTACGGCTTGGCAGGACGGCAAGTGTCGATGCTATCGCGAAAAGAAACTTGTGAAGAAGGCTTGGGGATTCAGCGGGCTCTACAAGAATGTAGATCATCGCGACAAGACAGCAGCCCGTCAGAGTGTTAGTTCATACTTCGGCCGTGGCAACGGCCAGTACTATCGAGCCCACCACGGCGAAATCCTGCTCTCGCCCAAGCAGCAGGAGGACATACTAAATATAGTATCTCAGTACGGTCCCATAGATGGAATAAAGTTCGAGCACTACAAAGTGGATTGGGACTTCGAGTAACAAGATTAGAGGATGTGTCTATTTGGGGACACATCCTCTTCTGTCTTCTTAGAGTTCTATCAATGAAACAGCGATAAATAAAATTAATCAGATGAATATATAAAGCGGAGTAGGTGCAAAAAAACTCCGTTTTATTTGCATCTTTCAAAAATTCGTCGTACCTTTGTGGCCAAGTATAATTATATTTTGAGATGGCAAGAGCTTATAAGAAGATGTATCTGAATGACGCTATGCGCAATCTTGCTGTGATGTTAGATTGTGGTGTGCGAAAATATGGATATTCTATACAGGATTTTTATAAAAAGTTTCTTATGAGCGATGTGTCGCGTCAGTTTGCTAATGGTAATCCTCGTTATTTGGTTGGGTTGTCTGGTGCGGAACTTACCGACATGGTAGTACAGCAGTCTGGCAACGCAGTTTCAGATAAGAATGATGGCACTTACACCGTTGGCCCTGAGTTTTGGGCTGGTTGGGTGTTGGCTTACTATCAGTGGCGTTCGCGTCGCAGTTTTGCTTATATGCAGAAAAAAGGCCTTGGCATTACCGAAGTAATCAGCATGTATAACCCACTACATGAAGCTGATGTTATGAAATTTGTTGATGCAGCTGATAGCATCATTAATAGAAAATAGCGACCTATAGTTATCTTGTGGTAAATAAAAAAGAGGATGTCTCATTGGGAGCACATCCTCTTCTGTCTTCTTAGAGTTCTATCGGAACCACCACTTTGAATGTGATGTTGCGGCCCATGTTGTATACACCGCGACGGCCTGTTACTATGTTCTCATCAGCATATTTCAGGCGGCTGAGATGGTTTTGGTAGGCTTTGTTCAGCAGGTTGTCGGCTGTTACATATAGTTCGGCAATCTTCTTGCCCTTTATCTGAATGTCGGTTCCTGCTGAGAGACTTAGCAGGGCATATCCTGGTGTGACGGTTTCTGTATCGTCGGCACTGTAGATATGCGATTGCTTAAGATAGCAGTCCAGCCCGGCAGCCACGTAGAGATTGTTGAACGAAAGGCCAGAGACGGCGCGTGAGACGTGGGATGCGATATGCGATAGGGCAGAGGCGTAGTCGGAATGGTGATGCTTGATGGTGCTGTGCGAGTGGTGCAGCAGCTCCCACTTGAGTTCTGACGACCAGCGTGGTGCTGGGGTGAAGGGCAGATACTTGGTATCGGCCGAAGCATTCATCAGTTGGGCATCGACATACGAGAACGAGTTGGAGAAATGAACTGAGTGGACTGGATGGAAATCGATACCTGCCTCGAAACCCAGCAGTCGGGCATCGCCCTGAGTGTAGGCATAGGTAAGATATCCCTCCTCGATCTCCTCGTTAAGTCGGTGAGTGAAGATGTAATTGTCTATACGGTTGGCAAAAAGCGCCAACTGTGCCGAGATATATCGCGAGGTGAAATCGAGTCCAAGGTCGGCCTGCAGACTATACTCTGCTTTAAGATCCTGCTCGCCTAATTCGTAACGTATAGAACCTTCGTGTACACCGTTAGAGGCCAGTTCACTCATGTTTGGTGTACGGAATCCGCGAGCCAGATTGAGTCGCAGGTTCAGGTGGTCGTTGAGATTACAAACGGCTCCCACGCTACCTGTAACACCATTAAAGTGGCGACTGAAATCTGTGAATCGCCACTCGCCATCCTCCTGCAGAGCATCGCCGTGCAGTCGGCGGTGGTCATAGCGCACACCTCCATTAAGTGTCCAGCGGTCGCCAAGTGTCTTAGTGGCAGTAGCATATACGCCAAAGTCGAACAATCGGTAGTCGGGTATCAGGTACTCCTCGCCCTCGTTGCCCGACTTCTGGTACATGCCACCTATGCCGGTAGATAGTTTCCATCCATCAAACTCGTTGGTGACGTATCGCAGGTCGTATGTAAGGGTGTGCAACTTGAAGTACAGTTCGTACTCGTCCATATCCTCCTCGAACTCCTGTCGACGGTTCTGCTGGTAGCCGATGATGGCCTTGAGGTATCCGTTGTTAAGATTAAGAGAGTTGTCCCAAACTAGTTTGTAGTGCTTTACCTGCTGGAATGGGAGCGACTTGCTGTAGGTCTTAATATCGCTGGTGTTACAAACTAACTCTCCAGTAACCTCATCACGCTCACCCTCGATGATACCAGGTGTAAGGTGGTATGCAGTCCATGTGAGTCGTGAGTGACCCCACGACTTGTTAAGTCCAAGCATCAGGCGACCGGCACGCTCGCGGAACTGTGATCCTGGCACGTATCCGTCATACTTATTCTTATACGCATGAGCCATCTTGTCGCTGAAGCGTGCATCCCACACAAATCCACGCTGATTACCAGCCATCGAGAGGTTGTAGCTGAAGAGACCGTTGTTGGTCTGATACTCCGAACTTACATTGGCATGCATCTCGCCATCAGCCAGAGTAGGTTGGGCGTGCAGTATTACTACGCCTGCCATCGCGTCGGATCCGTACATCAGCGAGGCCGGGCCTTTCAGTATCTCTACCGATCCAACGCTGCTACCGTCGACCTCAACTCCATGTTCGTCGCCCCATTGCTGACCTTCCTGTCGCACTCCTTCGCTCATCACCACTACTCGGTTATATCCCAGTCCACGGATGATGGGTTTGGATATGCTGCCTCCAGTGGTAAGCTGGCTTACTCCAGGTTGGTGCGCAATGGCATCGATGATGTTGGTCGATGCTGTAGCACGCAGTACTTGTGGTGTTACTATGCTCACAGGTGCTGTGGCGTGTTTCAGCTTGGTATCGCCTGTTACGCCTGTAACTGTGAGCTCGTTGAGTTGCAGATGGCGGAAGAATACGTCGGTAGAATCCTCCGCATGATTATGTTTCGTATCTTGTGCTGCCACCGCTGTGCATAGGCATAGCAGGGGCAGAATGATGTATCTTGTTTTCATTCTGTTTGTATATTGTTCTTTATTGTATTAAGTTTCGATGTCATCTCGACTAAGCGCTCCTCTCTTCACCTTGTCATCTCGACTAAGCGAAGCGCATGGAGAGATCTCATGAGATGTCTCGACTACGCTCGACATGACAAACGGGTGAGTGCTCGACATGACAATGTGAGGGGGTGGAGATTACTCTGCGGGAGGGCCGCGAGTAACTATGCAGCCCCTGGTAGTACTGTAGATAGCATACTGCTTAGGGGCATAAAGAATCCATAATACATTAAAGACCACTGCAACCGCAGCAACGGCAGCGGCTACGAACGTGAGCGAGATAAACTGGCAGAGCACGCAATCGTGTGCCCACGATGCGGTAGCAGTAAGGTGTCCGTGACAGCTATGGTGCACGCAGTCGGCACACTCTGTATCGGCACCAACCGATACTTCCTCGTGCACATGAATACACGAGAAAATGAGCATTGGCACAAACACGGCCAACAGCAACCACGATGCAATATATCGCCTGTTATCCAGTTTCACGGCTGCAAAGGTACGAAAAAATTATCCCATATTCATGGTATTTATGTTATAAAATGCAAATTACATCTTATGTGTATGATTAATTTAGTAATTTTGCAGCCGAAATGAAGGTAAAACGTTACTATACTGGACTAATTGCATTAATGTCGTTTTTAGGAGTTTGCGGACAGACTCCTCAGCAAACTGACAGCCTGCAGACTCTTGATGGAGAGCAGTTGCAGGAGGTAAGCGTGTCGTCGAAAATTGGACGCGCAAAGACTAAGGGACTGGGTAATACCGATTTTATTAGTAGTAGCGATCTGTTGCGAGCTGCCTGTTGTAATCTGGGTGAGAGCTTTACTACCAACCCGTCGGTCGACGTGAACTATGCAGATGCAGCCACTGGTGCCCAGCAGATTAAACTATTGGGATTGAGTGGTACGTATGTACAGATGCTTACTGAAAACATACCCAACTATCGTGGAGCATCAGCACCATATTCGTTAGGATATATCCCTGGTCCATGGATGCAGAGCATTCAGGTGTCAAAAGGGGCCTCGTCGGTAAAGAATGGTTATGAATCGATAACGGGCCAGATTAATGTGGAGTTTAAGAAACCACAAGCCACACCTTTTGCCGATGCCAACTTGTACCTGAATACGAAAGGTAAACTTGAGGCAAATCTAGGTGCCAACCTGCAACTATCCTCTCGCTGGACTACTGCTCTGCTAGGTCACTATGAGATACTGGACAAAGCGCACGATGAGAACAACGATGGATTTGCCGACTTGCCAAAGGTTCGTCAAGGTTCGTTGATGAGTCGATGGGCTTATTTGAGCGACAGATATATTTTTCAGGCTGCAGTCAAAGGACTGAAAGAACACCGCGAAGGGGGGCAGATAGGCCATCATGTAGCAAACGGTCACCCATATCTCATTGATATTACTAACGAGCGTTATGAGGCTTTTGCTAAGAATGCATATTTCTTCGATCCAGAGCATGCATCTAACATAGCTCTCATATTATCAGGTTCATTGCATCATCAAAATGCTGTATATGGTCACAAACTGTACAACACAGACCAGCGCAACGGCTACGCTTCGCTGATGTTCGAGACCGATCTGGATGAGCATAATAGCATTTCTACAGGTATCAGTCTGAATCATGACCATTTTGATTTCGACGAGACTACGCCTGGTGTATATGCTCAGTATACATATAAGATAGGTGAAAAGTTCACGCTGATGGGCGGACTGCGATGGGATCATAGTAATATCTGCGGAGGGTTTGTTACACCTCGTATGCATCTGAAGTATTCACCAAGCGGGTTGATTACCTTGCGTGGGTCCATAGGCAAGGGATATCGTACTAACCACGTGATGGCGGAATATAACTATCTGTTAGCTAGCAGCAGGCAGATAGATATCGATAGCGACTTGGATCAGGAAGAGGCTTGGAACTGCGGGGTGAGTGCAGCATTCAGCATCCCCATAGGTGAGCGGAAACTTGATTTAAGTGCTGAGTATTATTACACTACATTCGTGCACCAGTTGCTGGTAGATATGGATAGTAACCCCCATGCAATACACTTTACCAACCTTGTTGGTGATAGCCACTCTCATACATGGCAGGCAGAGGCTAGTTATTCTCTGTTCGAGGGCTTTACGCTTACAGGCACTTATCGTCGTACAAATGTCAAGTCGACTTATGGAGGTGTGCTTCGTGAAAAGCCTCTTACGAACCGATATAAAGGTCTCATTACTGCTCAGTATAAGCCAGGACTGGGCAAGTGGCAGTTTGATGCTACACTGCAGTTGAATGGTGGCGGCCGTATGCCCGATGCATATACTACCGATAGTGGAACACCGTCGTGGGACAGAAACTACGGAGGGTATGAACAACTCAATGCTCAGGTAACTCGTTTCTTCCGTCATTGGAGTATATATGCTGGTGGTGAGAATATTACTGGTCGCCGACAGAAGAATCCCATAGTCGGAGCTGATGATCCTTGGGGATCACATTTCGATGCCACAATGGTATGGGGCCCCATGCATGGTGCTATATATTATATAGGTGTAAGATATAATTGGACTAAAATATAAGAAAACGTTATGAGAACAAAAGCTTTATTCATTGCATTGGCAATCGCAAGCGTATGCTTTGCCAAAGACATCAAAACCGTAGTGCTTACCACCAATCCGCAGATGCATTGCGAAAACTGTGAGAAGAAGATAAAGGACAATATCCGATTTGAAAAGGGTATCAAGAGTATCAAAACCGATCTGGACAGCAAGACCGTTACTATCGAGTACGATGCAGAGAAGACCAACGTTGAGAATATCATCAAGGGCTTCAAGAAGATAAAGTACGATGCCAGCGAGGTAAAACCCGCAAAGAACACAGATGCAACCACTGGTGCAACTCAGCAGGTTAAGAAGTAGGATAAGCGGTTATTCATATAATCGTCAGTAAGAGTTTATCCCCTGTAGTCAGCTGAACTACAGGGGATTTTTTGTGCATTTTTATGAAGGGACGGAATAATATTCTAAAAACAGGCTTGTTATTGGTGGTTAAAAGAATATATAGACTGTAAATATTGGATATTTAGGAGTATCTTCTGAATTTAAGTGAGAATTTGGATATATTTTCTAAACATAGTACCTTTGCACCCAAAATAATATTGTTATGGCGAAATATATACTTGCAGATAATCGGGAACTGACTAGATTTGCTCTGGAGAACTTGATCAGACAGAAAGAAGGTATGGTCTACAAGACTAGCAATAAAGCTGGACTTGTAGAACTGCTGAAGGAGCACGAGAATGCGATTGTGCTGCTTGACTATACGCTATTCGACTTTGCCGATGTAGACCAGCTGCTGATAGTAGGTGAGCGTTTTGCATTGGCACAATGGATACTTATAAGCGAGGATCTGACACCTGCATTCTTGCGCCGGGTGGTATATTCGTCGCATCAGTTCAGTATCGTATTTAAGGACGAACCTCTGAGTAGTGTTCGCGAGGCTCTGCAAGCCGCATCTAATCATAAGCGCTTCTTCAGTCAGAAGGCACTCGAAACCATTATTTCGCAGCAGGAAGAAGAGGAGCGTCCAAGCATATTGACTGAAACCGAGATAGAGATTGTTAAGGCTATTGCTCAGGGCAAGACCACAAAGGTGATAGCCGAAGAGCGCTTTTCAAGTATCCACACAATCAATACTCATCGCAAGAATATCTTTCGTAAACTGAAAATAAATACGGCTCACGAGGTTGTGAAATACGCTTTGCGGGCAGGATTAATAGATTCATCAGAGTTTTATATTTAATGTAATTATGAAGAAACAAACAATAGCAATTAATACACCTTATGTGCGTCCAGATGTTTACGGATCGCTGTCCGTGCCTATATATAGTAATGTGTCGTATGAGTTTGACGATGCACAGGTAATGGCCGATGCTTTTTGCAATCGCATAAAGGCTCCGGATTACGGTAGAATGTATAATCCTACTGTAACCAACTTTGAGCAGCGTGTTAAAGCTTTGACGAATGCCGAGCATGTAACAGCGTACAACTCTGGTATGGCGGCGATAAGCAATGCTCTGATGGCTGTCGGTGCACAGGGAAAGAATATTGTGACATCACGACATCTTTTCGGTAATTCGCTGGCGCTGATAAGCAACACATTGCTACGCTTCGGTGTAAAACCTAAATTGAGAGATTTGACCAACCTGGAGGCGGTGGAGGCAGCTATTGATGAGCAGACCTGTTGCGTATTCTTGGAGATTGTAACCAATCCGCAGTTGGAGGTGGCCGACTTGAAGGGCATAGCAGAGATAGCTCACAGGAAGAACGTTCCAGTGATAGCCGACTCCACCGTCATCCCCTTTACTGAAACATCAATGAAGGAGCTTGGTGTGGATATTGAAGTGGTTTCGAGCACAAAGTACATTTCTGGTGGCGGCACATCATTAGGTGGTCTGATAATAGACTATGGCACTTTCCCGCAGATAAACCAGCGTATAAAGTACGATTTGTTGGTGAATCTTGGAGCTTATATGACTCCACAAGTTGCCTATATGCAGACGCTGGGCTTGGAAACACTGGATGTCCGCTATCAGCGTCAGGCAGCAAATACGCTTAAAATCGCCAAGGAGCTGAAATATGTTGACGGTATAACTAACGTAAATTACATTGGTTTGGCCGATAATCCGTATCATGCGCTTGCTCAGCAACAGTTTGGCAAAACTGCTGGTGCAATGCTAACTATCGACTTGGAGTCGAAAGAAGCATGCTTTGGATTCCTGAACCGACTGAAACTTGTGCACCGCGCAACAAACCTTTTCGATAGTCGTACACTGGCCATTCATCCGGCATCTACTATCTTTGGTTTATTTGCAGATCGTCAGTTGGAACAGATGGATGTACGACAGACTACAATCCGCTTATCCGTAGGTCTTGAAGCTCCTGAGGATATAGTGGCAGACATTGAACAGGCAATCAAATAAATAAGAAATATGGCAGAACAAAAGAAACTGAGTATTATCGCCTTTAGTGGCGATTTCGACAAGCTTACAGCTGTGTTTACATTAGGAACTGGAGCTGCTGCAGTGGGCTATGAGGTGAATATCTTCTTCACCTTCTGGGGACTTGATGCTATTAAAAAGAAGCAGGGACGTAGCTTCACTGGTGGCAACTGGCTTACAAAAATCTTTGGTTTTATGATGGGCGGACTTAAGGTTACCCCAACAAGCAGGTTTAACTTCCTTGGAGCAGGACCAAAGATATTCCGCTATCTGATGCGTAAGAATAATGTAGCAACACTTGAAGAATTGGTTGAGGCTGCAAAAGTGCTGGGTATCAATCTATACGCTTGCGAGATGGCTATGCACGTGCTGGGTTTAAATAAGGAAGACTTTATACCAGAAGTGAAGGATGTGCTGGGAGTAGCATCGTTCCTGAACCTATCGGAAGGCGGACAAACATTATTCATCTAATTAAAAACAGAAAGTTATGGCAACAAAAACATTGGATATCACAAAAGAACATTGTCCTATGACATTTGTTAAGACCAAGATTGAGCTTTCGAAGCTTAATGAAGGTGACATTCTTGAAGTACTGCTGAGCGAGGGTGAGCCTCTGGATAATGTACCTCGCAATGCGAAAGAGCAAGGTTACAATGTTCTCTCAGTAGAACATGTAGAAGGAACAATTCACAAAGTAATAATTAAAAAATAGGTAAAATTATGGCAGAATCAAATCTTCAGCGCAGTGTGACAACTGCTACCGCCAGAAGACTGGCGACCACAACTAAGACAGCCCCACAGATGGGTTCAATCACTCCAAGGCTTTTGTTGAAACTCTTGCCATGGGTACAGGTATCGGGCGGCACATTCCGTGTTAATCGCACTAAGGTAGAGCTTCGCAAGAACGATCGTCTGCCTATTCAGTTCCTTAACGGAGTACCATCGTTTGCTGCTAAGGACCTGAAGTCAATTCCTTTGTTCTCTGAGTTTGATGACGAGATACTGAACAGACTGGCTAGTTCGTTCGAAGCCAAGGAGGTGGATGTCGACAAACTGTTTGTTGAGGAAGGCAAGGATAAACAGCGTTTCTTCATCGTAGCCAGCGGTCAGGCTGAGGTTATCAGCAAGGGGCAGCATGGCGAGGAGTTGCGGATTGCTCTATTGGGCGATGGTGAGTATTTCGGCGAGGCCGATCTGCTCGATGAACAGGAATCTACAGTATCTGTTCGTGCCATCACTCCTACTGTATTCCTTGGTCTGAAACTTAAGGAGTTGATTAAGTTTATCAAGGAGGTTCCCGATTTCCGTGATACCTTTGCTAAGGCTGTCGACAAGCAACTTCGACTAAAAGCCTCGGTAAACGATAATGGCGAGAAGCACATCGATCTGGTAAGCGGTCACGAGGAAGACAATATTATCCCTGAGACTTATATTGATTACGAGGAGAATCCTACTGAGTACTCGCTTAATACGTTGCAGACTGTAGTACGTGTACATACTCGTGTGAGTGATCTGTATAATAATCCTTATAATCAGCTCGAAGAGCAGTTGCGTCTTAGCATCGAGAGCATTAAGGAACGTCAGGAATGGGAACTGATCAACAATAAGAAATTCGGACTGCTGTCAGCTACCAACCCAGCTTATCGCATTACTACACGTTATGGATCGCCCACACCCGATGATCTTGATGAGTTGCTTAGTCTGGTATGGAAGGAGCCTTCGTTCTTTATCGCTCATCCACGTGCTATTGCTGCTTTCGAGCGCGAGTGTACTTGGCGTGGCGTACCTCCTGTAACAACCGACTTGTTTGGTACAAGAGTGATACTATGGCGTGGTGTACCTCTGATTCCATCAGATAAGGTTGAAGTAGAGGGACAATATCTCACAGGTCGTGGCGTAGGTACTACAAAAATAATTCTGGTACGTGCAGGCGAGAAAAACCAGGGTGTCGTAGGTTTGCACCAGAGCGGTATCCCTGGTGAGATTGCACCATCGCTGAGTGCCCGACTGATGGGACTCGACAAGTTTGGTGTAGCATCTTATCTGCTTACTAAGTACTTCTCGCTGGCTGCACTCACAGACGATGCTATCGCAGTGCTCGAAAACGTGGAAGTAGGTTATTATCACGATTATCAGCACAGGAATAAGGTTGAGAAATAATGATAGATATTCAGAATATAAACGGATACGGAATACAGGACCCTGGGCTTGAACTGCTGAGGCAGGCTGCACAGAAGTATTGTCCTGAGGAGTTACAGGAGGTTCGTCAGAGCGTTTTGCCTGACGAAGCCCTGAACCTCGAAGAACTCGCGACAGGCTTCAAGGCGCTGCTGGCTGGTGGCAGTGGATATGGCGAACTGCCATATATCGGCGATGAAGATGCTAGCACCTCGTCGCTACCCAAGGATGATGGTTTCGGTATCGGCATACCTGAGACACAGAAGCTGCGCGACCTGCACTATGAGGAGGCTGACACTCTGAATTCAGAGCAGATAAAGCGCGACTTCCCTGTGTTGCAGCAGAAGGTGAATGGCCATGATCTGGTCTGGCTTGACAATGGAGCTACAACACAGAAACCTAATCAGGTTATTGATAAGATATCGGAGTATTATCGTACATACAATTCCAATATTCACCGTGGTGCACACACGTTGGCTGCCCGTGCTACCGATGCGTATGAGGAGGCACGCGAAAAAGTGCAGCGATTTATCAATGCCGCCACCAGTGAGGAGATTATCTTTGTACGTGGAACCACCGAGGGTATTAATCTTGTGGCTCAAGCCTATGGACGCCAGTTCCTCACACCTGGTGATGAGGTTATAGTCAGCGAGCTTGACCATCACGCTAACATTGTGCCCTGGCAGCGAGTATGTCAGGAGAAAGGTGCCACTCTGCGTGCAATCCCTACAGATCAGAATGGCGACCTGGTACTCTCAGAGCTCGAACGCCTCATCACACCGCGTACACGATTTGTCTCAGTAGGACATGTTAATAATACCTATGGTACTATCAATGATGTTCGTCGTATAATCGAAATTGCCCATGCACACAATATTCCTGTGCTTATAGATGGAGCTCAGTCGATTGCGCACACACCAGTGGATGTACAACAGTTAGGTGCCGACTTCTTTGTGTTTAGTGGTCATAAGATATATGGTCCAAATGGAATCGGTGTGGTATATGGTCGTAAGGAATTGCTCGACAAGATGCAGCCATGGCAGGGTGGCGGTAATATGATTAAGGATGTTACCATCGAGCGTACAGAATACAATCAGCCACCAGCACGTTTCGAAGCTGGAACTCCAAATGTTGCCGATGCTATCGGATTGGGAGCGGCACTTGATTATGTAAGCAAGATCGGTTTGCGTAATATCGAGCACCACGAGCACCAACTCACAGAGTATGCACGCGAACAACTTGCACAGATTCCGGGACTTACGCTTCTTGCTAATCCCAAAAATCGTGTTTCGGTTGTTAGCTTTGTACTCGATGGCATTCCTGTGCCCGAGGTTGGTACACTACTCGACAAGGAAGGTATAGCAGTAAGAGCCGGTCACCACTGTGCTCAACCAGCCCTGCGTGCTCTTGGGTATGAAATGAGTGTTCGTCCAACTTTTGCGCTGTATAATACACGCGAGGATGTTGACAAGTTAGTAATTGCAATTAAGAAAATAATTGGTAGATAAAAATGGCAAAGATATTAGTAAACGGAGAGGCACAGGAAGTACAGTTACCCCTCAGTCTCACAGAGTTGATTAAGTTGAACAAGGTATTGCAGCCAGATATGGTGAGCGTACAGGTGAACGATGATTTTGTGGATCGTACCGAATGGGACGGCTTGCAGATAAAGGAAGGCGACGTAGTAGATTTTCTATACTTTATGGGAGGAGGCTCTTTATGATAGATTTCACTGAAGAACAAATCCAGCGCTATTCTCGCCACATACTTTTGCAGGATGTAGGTGTAGAGGGACAGGAGAAGATTATGAATGCCAAGGTACTTGTGGTAGGTGCAGGTGGACTGGGCGCTCCTGTCTCGCTCTACCTCGCTGCTGCTGGTATTGGCCGGATTGGTATTATCGATGCCGATGTGGTAGATCTCAGTAATCTGCAGCGTCAGATAATACACTTCACCAAAGACGTGAATGTGCCCAAGGTGCAGAGTGCAAAGGAGAAGATTGAGGCTATCAATCCTGATGTGAAGGTAGATACCTACTATGAGTTTCTTGACTCGGCAAATGCTCTTGACATTATTAAAGAATACGATTTCATAGTTGATGGAACTGATAACTTCCCAGTGAAGTTTCTTATCAACGATGCCTGTGTGATGGCCGGTAAGCCATTCTCGCATGGCGGTATCTTACGCTTTAACGGTCAGACATTTACACATCTGCCAGGCACAGCCTGCTATCGCTGTATGTTCAAGGAGCCACCTCCAGTAGGTGCAGTACCTACGTGTTCGCAGGCAGGAGTTTTAGGAGCCATCGCAGGTATGCTTGGAACCATTCAGGCTGCTGAGACACTTAAGTACTTTACTGGTGTGGGCGAATTACTTACCAATCGTCTGTTAACATTCGATGCAAAGACCATGCAGTTCCGCACTGTAGCCGTGAAACATCGCGACTCTTGCGCTATCTGCGGTACAAATCCCACTATCGATCACCTGATAGATTATGAACAGGCGGCATGTGACTTAAAACATTAAACAATGAGAATTCCACAAGAGATTATTGATGAATTGATTAACCAGGCTCAGCAGGACGCACCCAATGAAACGTGCGGATACCTGCTGGGCGTGACCTCTGATGAGGGTGATGTGGTTACTGAGAACTATTGGATGGAGAATGTTGATCATTCGCCCGAGCATTTTTCTTTTGCTCCCAAGGATCAGTTTGCTGCCCTGAAGTACGCTCGTCAGAATGGTTTGAAGATTCTTGCCAATTGGCATAGTCATCCTGCTTCGCCTTCGCGTCCTTCGCAGGAAGACCTTCGTTTGGCCAACGATCCTAATATCCGCTACGCCATCCTGTCATTATACGAAGGCGTACATCTGAACTCGTTCAAGATATTGAATGGTGAAGTGGTGGATAAGGAAGTTCATCTATAAGGAGATAAGGATATGAGCAGGAATACTAACGAAACGTTGATGCATAATGTCAATCTGCTCTCACAACTTACTAAGTTGGAGGTTAGCATGATGCCTCAAACAGAGGCACCTCTTCCTTCTGTAGAGCAGGTTAAGCAGATTATCAGTTTAATTAAAAGCATTATTTTCCCAGACTATTTCACCAAGCGCCAGTGCGATGAAACCATCCGCTCATACTACATTGGTGTGCAGATGGAGGAACTGCTTAAGCTGCTTACAAAGCAGATCGCTCATGGCCTGCAGTTTAGCGAAGACTGTGATTCCAAAACCACAAAACAGAAGATTTATGATAATGCAGAGGAACTGGCATTACAGTTCATCGACTCTTTGCCGGAGATAAAACGGCTACTCTATACAGATGTACAGGCAATGTTCGATAGTGACCCTGCAGTATCTAACTATGGTGAGGTTATCTTCTGCTATCCAGTGATGAATGCTATGACGCATTATCGTTTTGCTCATAAACTCCATGAGCTAAATGTTCCGGTTATTCCTCGAATTATAACAGAGTTAGCACACTCCAAGACTGGTATAGATATTCATCCTGGTGCTCAGATTGGTGAATACTTTGCTATCGACCATGGTACAGGAGTGGTAATTGGCGAGACCAGCATCATTGGCAATCATGTTACTCTTTATCAGGGAGTAACGCTGGGATCTAAGAATTTTAAGTACGATGCCCAGGGTAATATACTTAATGTACCTCGTCATCCCATTATTGAGGATTATGTGACAGTCTATTCTAACGCTAGTATTTTAGGACGTATTACCATCGGCCATCATTCTGTGATAGGAGGTAATATCTGGATAACTCATGATGTGGCACCTTATTCTCGGGTTCTGCAGCGAAAGGCTGTCGAGGCTCATTTCGAAGCCGGGTTAGGAATATGATTATTATGGGGAACCCTTTTGAAGGATTCCCCATCTCTTATTCTCCGGCAACAACCTCTATCTCTACTAGAGCCCCTTTTGGCAGTGTCTTTACTGCAACGGCCGAACGTGCAGGGTATGGTTCAGAGAAAAACTCGGCATACACAGAGTTCATATCCGCAAAGTCGTTCATGTCGGCTAAGAAAACAGTAGTCTTTACTACATTGTTCATTGATAAACCTGTTTCCTCAAGAATCGCCTTAATATTTGTCAGCGATTGGCGGGTTTGCTCCTTGATACCACCCTCTACAAAGTTGCCTGTAGCAGGATTGATGGGAATCTGGCCTGATGTGTAAACTAGGTTCCCTACTTTAATGGCCTGACTATATGGCCCGATGGCAGCTGGTGCCTGATTTGTGTTGATAACCTTTTTCATTGCGTTTTGTATATTAATTATTGATTATTGGAAGTCCTTGAAAGTACTGTTTCCGGATGCAAAATTAAGGTAAAAAGCTGAATTTTAGCCATAAAATAATAGGTTTTATGCAAAAATACCAAAAATGTGGTATGCGGAATGACCATAAAGCGGGATTGTGGGATTGCGAAAATCGCCGTACCTTTGTACCCAGATAAAGTTATTAATCATATAAAAAGAGTTTTAAAGTTATGAAGACAATGAATCGAATGCGAATGCGTGAGTGTTGCTGTTGTGAGATGATGGCAATGACAATGAAAGGAAGTGTATATATAATAATAGGTAATAAACAAGCAAAACGAAAAAAGTATGAAAAAGATAGTATTTACAATAGCATTGATTTTAAGTCTTGGTCTGAACAGCAACGTTTGGGCTGAGGGAAATAGAGCAAACGAAGTTAACGGTAATAATAATACCACCAACACAACCGTAACAGCCGTGCTGCCTATCACCGCACGTAGCTCTGAGGCAGCCCGACTGCTCGAAGGCAAGCACCTTAACAACAAGAAGCTAAAGCAGCTATTCTTCCTCAACGACGATTTCGACGAGGATGTGAAGAAGAAGGTGGTGAGCACCAGCCTTCACAAGACATTTGAAACCATCACCATTTACAGTGGCAGCAACGCCACACAACCACGAATTTGGATTGTTGAATCTTAAATAAAAAGGAGAGGGAAACTTATGGTAAAGAGATTGTTAATTGCAACGATTGTTGCAATA